>Ga0209902_100223_pt1 | contig 90805 bp, 86 predicted proteins | sample FECB27metaG_FD_188304 | JGI IMG/M metagenome (GOLD analysis project Ga0209902, IMG submission 188304) | Cyanobacterial communities from the Joint Genome Institute, California, USA - FECB-27 (SPAdes) (version 2) | ecosystem: Environmental > Aquatic > Thermal springs > Hot (42-90C) > Microbial mats... | reverse complement strand
CGCGGCCGCGAGCACCTCGGGCCGCACGCGCGGCGGCGGTATGCCTTCGGGCCAGTGGCGGCCCTCGGCATCGGTCAGCAGGTCGCGCAGCGCGCCGTGCTCGTCGGCCGGGCGATACCAGACGAAGTTGAATCGGCGCCGGCCGGGCGCCACGCTGTTGTCGGCACCCGCGATCGGGTAGGCGACCAGTTGCTCGTGCGGCGGCAGGTCGAAGACGAAATGCGGGAACACGCGCTCGCGCACCGGCGCCGACAGCACGGCCTCGTCGACCATGCCGCGCCAGGCCACGTAGCCCGCGTAGCGCGGCTCGGCGCCGGGCAGCAGGCGCTTGCGGATCGCGGAGCGCAAGCCGTCGGCGGCCACCAGCAGGGCGGCTTCCTCCTCGCGGCCGTTCGAGAGGCGGATGCGCACGCACTCGTCGTCCTGTTCGAAGCCGACGACCTCGCTGCCCGAGCGGTAGCACTCGTCGGGCAGCGCCGTGCGCAGCAGGTGGAACAGGCGCGACCAGGCCGTCAGCAGCTGCGGCACCTCGCGATGGCCGCGCACACTGCCGTCGCGCGCCAGCACGATCCGCTCGGCCACGCGCACGCCGAGCGAATCGTCGGCCGGCAGGCCGAGCGCGCGCAGCGCCTCGAGCAGCGCGGGATGGGTCACGATGCCGGCGCCGCGGCCCTGCAGCGCCTGCTCGACGCGCTCGTGCACTTCCACGGTCCAGCCCCGGCGCCGCAGCATGTGGGCCGCGAACAGGCCGCCGAGCGAACCGCCCGCGATCACGGCCTTCATCGGGTCTCCACCGCTTCGGCGGCCTCGTAGTTGAGCTCGATCGTCAGGCCCGACGGGTCGGCGACGAAGAGCTGGTGCAGGCCCATCGCGGGCACGGTGCGTTCGGTGAACGGCAGGCCGGCGCCACGCAGCCGCGCGCGCATGCCGGCCGGGTCGCTGGCGAGGAAGGCGAGGTGGTCGATCGCGCCCGAGCCGTGCAGCTGCGCCTCGGGTTTGTCGCCGAGGTAGGCGGCCAGGCCCTCGGGATGGTCGCGGTCGATGCCGATCAGGTGGACCACGCCGTAGTCGGCCTGGTCGCCGTCGCGGTAGAGCCAGGCGCCGGGAAAGTCGAACGGCGGCCGGTGGCCCTCGCGCAGGCCGAGGATGTCGACGTAGAAGCGCAGCGAGGCCGCGAGGTCGGGCGTGCGGATCGAGCAGTGGTCGAGCTTGCGGATCGTCATGCGCGGGCCTCCCGCGCGAGGCGGCTCAGGCGCCGCGCTCGGCCTTCAGCACCGCCGGCACGCCCGAGAGAAAGGCACGCACGCGCAGGTCGATCACGCGCTCCACTTCGCGCGGGGTGGGCAACTGGTAGATCCACTTGCGCACGCCGAGGTAGAACACGCTCGAATGCATGGCCCAGATCAGCTCGATCTCCTCGTCGAGCGCGGCCTGGTCCTTCGGTTCGGGGATGCCGAAGGTCTGGCGCATTTCGCGCGCGATCAGCACGAAGTGGCGCTCGCGCAGCCGCGCCAGGTACTTCTGGTTGATGCCCTCGCGGCTCAGGCCGGCCTGGATGAAGATGCGCACGAAGTCGCTGCGCAGCACGAAGCGGCCGTAGTCGACCAGGTAGCGCTGGAGCCGCGCCTCGAGCGGCACCGCGCGGTCGGCCAGCCATTCCTCCCATTCGGGGTTCCAGCGCCGCACGAAGATCTCCTCGTACACGCTGTCGATCAGCGACTCCTTGGTCGGGAAGTAGCGGTAGAGCAGCGGCTGGGTAATGCCGATCTCGCTGGCGAGGTCGCGCGTGCTGGCCTCGAAGCCATGGCGCGCGAAGAAGGCGATGGCCGCCTGCAGGATCTGCTCCTGCCGGTCTTCGGGCGCCAGCCGCCGCCGCGGGGCACGCTCGGTCGCGATGGAAGGGGAGGATTTCTCGGGCATGAAAAACGGAAGGGCGGTGCACGCGGCCGACGGGCCGGCGCGTGGCCTGGGTTGCCGGAGTCATCCTACCTCCTTCGCGGCTTCGGGCACGACGGGCAGCAGCAGCCAGGCCGCGTCGGCCGGATCGAGATGCAGCGTGCAGACGGTGTCGAACACGGCCGGCGGCCGGTCGTCGGCATCGTCGTGCACGAAGGGGCCGCAGCCGCGCATCGGGTTCTTCATGTTCGACAGCGCCGCGCTGTCCTGGCCGTGCTCGTAGTCGCGCCCGAGCAGCGTGAGCGCGACGCTCCAGCCCTTGGGCACCACCACCGAGGTGGGCCAGATCTCGACGTCGAGGTCGACCGGCTCGCCGGGCGCGAGCGGCTGCAGTTCGTCGTGCGTGTGGTAGGGCCGCCAGGGCGTGCTGCGCGCGGTGTCGAGCTTGCGGTGCGAGGCGCGCAGCCAGCCCTGGCCGACCGGCGTCTTGGGATCGAGCGCGCCGTAGAACAGCAGCTCCTTCCCCGCGGGATCGAACACGCGCAGCACGGCGAACAGGTCGGCATCGCGCGTGCGCGAGGACAGGCGCAGGCGCAGCGCGCTCGGGCCGGTGATCTCGGTCTCCTCGGCCATCGGGGCCGAGCGGAAGCTGAGGCCTTCGCCCATCGTGTCGTAGTCGAGCGTGGCGGCGGCGGTGGGCGGCTCGGGGCGCAGCGCCATGCCCTCGGCATGCAGGTACAGGCGGGTCCAGCGGGTGCGTGCGAGCGGCCATTCGTGCTCGGCGCGCTGCACGAAGCCGTCGACCCGGCGCACGTTGAGCAGCACCGGCGGCTCGCGGTCCCAGCCGTTGTCGATGCCCTTGAGGAAGTGATCGAAGAAGCGCCGCTGCAGCCCGATGCCGTAGTCGGTGTAGTACTCGACCCAGTGCGTGCCGCCATGCACCTCGAGCCATTTGCGCTGCGAGCCGGCCGCGAGGAAGCCCTCGATGTTGCCGCGCAGGTGCAGGCCCTGGCCGCCCCAGTTGGCGGCCGACAGCAGCGGCACCTCGATGCGCTCGGGCAGGCCGCTGCGGTCGCGGTAGTTGTCGTCGTCGAGCGGCCGGTCGATCAGCGAGGGCCAGGCATCGACGCGCAGCTTCGCGAGTTCCTCGTCGGGCACGGTCTCGGGGCCGCACACCAGTTCGCCGGTGACGGCGTTGCGCGCTCCGCGTTCGCCGCGGCCGTGCTGCAGCGGCTTGACCTGCATCTCGAGCCAGTTCTTCGAGAACGAGCAGGCGATGCCGCCATGGCGCGAGGCCTCGCGGTAGCGGTCGACCGCGCCTTCCCAGATCATCAGCGCGGCCAGGTGGCGCGGCCGCAGCGCGGCCACGCGCCACTGGTTCATCGCGTAGTAGGAGATGCCGCTCAGGCCCACCTTGCCGCTGGACCAGGGCTGTTCGCCGGCCCATTCGATGCATTCGCGGAAGTCCTCGGTCTCGCGCAGCGAATGGCAGTCGAGCACGCCCGGCGAGCGGCCCGCGCCGCGCGAGTCGACGCGGATGCAGACGTAGCCGTGCGGCACCCACTTCTCGGGGTCGCAGACTTCCCACTGCTGGTACTTGTTGCTGCTGCCCTCGAGCACCTCGGGCTTCTGCGCGGCCATGATGGTCCAGGCGGTCGAATAGCCTTCCTGGAACGCGAGTCCCTTGCCGTAGGGGCCATAGCTCATGAGCACCGGGTAGCGGCCCTCGCCGAGCGGGCGGAACACGTCGGCCCGCAGCACGAGGCCGTCGGACATCTCGATCGGCGCATCCCAGTCGATGCGCATGCCGTCTCTCGTTTCGCTGTGCATGGTGTCTCTCCTTAGTCGAGGCTGATGTGGAGCGGTGCCAGCTGCTGCCTGTAGCGCTGCACCTCGGAACGGATATAGGCCGAGAACTGCGCGGGCGTGGAGACCACCGGCGTCACGCCCTGGATCTTCATGCTGGCCTGGTAGTCGGGCAGCTTCACGGCGCTGGCCAGGTCCTTCTGCAGGCCTTCGGCCATCGCGGCGGGCATGCCGGCCGGACCGAGCAGGCCCGACCAGGCGGGCACGTCGACGTTGCGGATGCCGAGCTCCTCGAGCGTGGGCACCTCGGGCAGGCTGGCCACCCGCACCGGGTTGGTGATGGCGAGCGCGCGCACCTTGCCTTCCTGCAGCAGCGGTTGCGCCAGCGAGGTGCCGAGGAAGGTGAGCTGCACATGGCCGCCGAGGAAGTCCGTGAGCGGCGAGCCCTTGTACGGCACATGCAGCAGGCTGACGTTGGCCGAGCGCGAGAACAGCTCGCCCACCAGGTGCGTGGTGTTGCCGGTGCCCCAGGAGCCGTAGCTCACCGCGCCGGGCTTGGCGCGCGCGGCCTGCAGCACGTCGGCCACGCTCTTGTAGGGCGAGTCGGCGCGCACCAGCAGCACGAAGCCGTCGGCCTTGTGGATCTGCGTGATCGGGGTGAAGTCGGCCAGCGTGTCGTAGGGCAGCTTGTTGTAGAGCACCGCGTTGGTGGTGTGGCCGCCGGTGGTGAACAGCAGCACCGAGCCGTCGGGCTTGGCGCGTGCCACCTCGGCCGTGCCGATCAGGCCGCCGGCGCCGGGCTTGTTGTCGACGATGAACTGCCGCTGGGTGACCTGCGACAGGCCCTGCGCGAGCACGCGCGCCGAGGTGTCGAGCGGGTTGCCGGCGCCGAAGGGCACGACGATGCGCACCACGGCCGGGCCGTCGGCGGCCAGCGCGGCGAACGGGAACGCGGGCAGCAGCAGGGCGGCCAGCGCGGCGGACAGTCGGTGGAAGGCTCTTCGGTCGGGCTGCATCTTGTCTCCTTTAAATAATCGTTTGATCAATAACTGGACGAAGCATAGCCCGCGAGAAATGGGAATTTCTCGGTATTAACCCGAAGAGAATAGGAGAGAGAGGGGGAAGGGTTGCAGCTCTTTATTTATCGACTGCAACGATTTGGCGGCAGGCCGCCCGGCGGGCGCCCTAGACGATCCCGTCGAACATCATCACGTCGACCTCGTCGCCCGCCGCCACCGGCCCCTGGTCGTGGTGCAGCACCACGAGCCCGTTGGCCTCGACCATCGAGCTGAGCACGCCCGAGCCCTGGTTGCCCGCCACCCGCACCTCGGGCAGCGCGCCGGGCACCGACTGCACGAAGCCGCGCTGGTACTCGGTGCGGCCCGGCTTCTTGCGGATCGGCCCGAGGCTGCGCGCGCGCAGCAGCGGCGGGTGCTCGGCGGCCGCGGCATGGCAGCCCATCATGCGCAGCAGCGCGGGCCGGACGAAGGCGAGGAAGGTGACCATCACGGCGACCGGGTTGCCGGGCAGGCCGAACAGCACGGCGGATTCCGAGCCCTGGGGCTCGCGCGGGATCAGGCCCACGGCCATGGGCCGGCCCGGGCGCATCGCGACGCGCCAGAAGGCGATGTCGCCGAGCTGCTGCATCACCTCGCGCGTGTGGTCGGCCGCGCCGGCGCTGACGCCGCCGCTGGTGACGATGGCATCGGCCTCGCGCGCCGCGCGCTGCACGGCGGCCGCCAGCGAGGCGGGATCGTCGCGCACCAGGCCGAGATCGATGACCTCGCAGCCCAGCCGCTCGAGCAGGGCGGTGACGGTGTAGCGGTTGCTGTCGTAGACGGCACCCTCGCGCGGCGCGTCGCCGATCTCGAGGATCTCGTCGCCGGTCGACAGGCAGGCCACGCGCAGGCGCCGCAGCACCGGCACGCTGGTCAGGCCCAGGCTCGCGACCATGCCGAGCGCGGCCGGCGACAGCCGCTGGCCGCGGCGCAGCGCGGGCTGGCCCTGCATCAGGTCCTCGCCCGTGAGGCGGCGGTTGTCGCCGCGGCGCACCACGCGCGCGGGGAAGCTCAGGCGATCGTCCTCGACGCGGCAGAACTCCTGCGGGATCACGGTGTCGAGCCCGGCGGGCATGACGGCGCCGGTCATGATGCGCACCGCGTCGCCCGGGGCCAGCGCGCCGCGCCAGGTGGCGCCGGCCAGCGCGGTGCCCACGATGCGCAGCGAGACCGAGGCATCGCTGGGCGCATCGTCGCGCAGCAGCGCGCCGTCGAAGGCGAAGCCGTCCATGGCGGAGTTGTCGTGCGGCGGCACGCTGACCGGCGAGACGATGTCCTCGGCCAGCACCCGGCCGAGCGCCTGGCGCAGGCCGAGCTGCTCGCGCTGGGCGACGACGGCGCCCTCGACCAGCCGCTCGATGAAGCTGCGCACGCCGTCGACGCCGAGGTCCTGGGGGTCGTGGCAGGCGAGGCCGGCGGCGATGTCGGCGATGCGGCCCATCGGTGCGCTCATCCGCCGATGTAGCTCATCTCGACGCGGCGCTGCGTCTTGGCGCCGCCGTCGTCGGGGCCGCGCAGCGCGCGCAGTTCCGAGTAGCGGTCGGCGCGGCCCTGCCAGACATGGCCGATGGCCGAGGCGATCTCCTCGTCGCTGGCGGCGCCGCGCAGCAGCGGGCGCAGGTCGTGGCCGGCGCTCGCGAACAGGCACAGGTAGAGCTTGCCCTCGGTCGACAGCCGCGCGCGGCTGCAGTCGTGGCAGAAGGCCTGCGTGACGCTGCTGATGACGCCAATCTCGCCGCGGCCGTCGGCATAGGCCCAGCGCTGGGCGGTCTCGCCGGCCACGCTGGCCTCGAGCGGGCGCAGCGGGAATTCGGCGCCGATGCGCGCGACCACCTCGGCCGACGGCAGCACCTCGTCCATGCGCCAGCCGTTGGTGGCGCCGACGTCCATGTACTCGATGAAGCGCAGCACGACCTTGCCGTCGAGCTGGTCGCGGAAGTGGCGCGCCATCGGCAGGATCTCCTGCTCGTTGGTGCCGCGCTTGACCACCATGTTGACCTTGATCGGGCCCAGGCCCGCGGCATGCGCGGCCTCGATGCCGGCCAGCACGTCGGCGACCGGGAAGTCGACGTCGTTCATGTGACGGAACACCGCATCGTCGAGGCTGTCGAGGCTGACGGTCACGCGCTGCAGGCCGGCGGCCTTGAGCGCGGCGGCCTTGCGCTTGAGCAGCGAGCCGTTGGTGGTGAGCGTGAGCTCGAGGGGCTCGCCCGTGGGCGTGCGCAGCGCGGCGAGCTGCTCGATCAGGCCCTCGATGTTCTTGCGCAGCAGCGGCTCGCCGCCGGTCAGCCGGATCTTGCGCACGCCGTGCGCGGCGAACAGGCGCGCCAGCCGCGTGATCTCCTCGAAGCTCAGCAGCGCGCTGTGCGGCAGGTACTGGTAGTCCTTGTCGAACACGTCCTTCGGCATGCAGTAGCTGCAGCGGAAGTTGCAGCGGTCGGTCACGCTGATGCGCAGGTCGGTCAGCGGCCGGCCCAGGCGGTCGTGCAGCGCGCCGGTGGCGGGCAGCGCGATCCCGGGCACGGCGAGGGCCGCGCGCGCGCGGCCGATCTCGGCGATCGGGATGACGGTGCTGGAGCTGCTGCGGTTGTTCATGGGGCGAGGGGTCCGATTTTGCGCCATGGCCCAAGGGCCTGTGCCGCGCAGGCTACTGGATCGCGCCGCGGCGGACCTTGCCCGCGGTCAAGCTTCGGCGATACGGGGCCGTTCAACCGCGGCAGAGCTTGAGGTTGGTGCGGGTGGCGCGCACCACCGGCAGGTAGATCTCGGCGTCGGCCGGCGGGTATTCCTCCTGGATCTTCTCGTCGCTCTTGCCCGCGCTCTCGGCCAGCGGCGCCAGGGTCTGCAGGCAGGCGGCGCGGTCGCCGAGCTTGTACTGGGTCAGCGCGAGGTCGTTGCGCATCCAGCCCTTGCTGATCCAGTCCAGGGTCTTGTCGCACTCGCTGAGCACCGGTGCCAGCGTGGTGAGGGCGGCGGCGTAGTCGCGCGCGTCGTAGCGGCGCTTGAAGCCCTGGCGCGAGGCGGCCACGGCCTTGTCGGTGCAGGCCGGGGCCGGGCGGGTGTAGGTGCCCTCGAAGGTGGCGCGCGCGCCGCAGCTGTCGCGGCACTGGTCGGCGCCGTTGCTGCCGACCTTGACCGTGCCGCCGTTGACGGTGAAGTTCACCACGCAGCTCGATTCGTCGAGCTTCGCCGTGCCGCGCGCCACGTTGCCGTCGAGCGCGCAGGTGTGGGCGTTGGCGCCGATGGTGGTGATGTCGAAATGGCCGTTGGGCTTGACGCGCAGCGCGCCGTTGCCGCCCTGGTAGATGTATTCGCCGGGCGGCGGCGAGGCGAACTCGGCGCGGGCGAGGCCGGCGGCGGCGAGCACGAGCACGGGGAGGAGGCGGACGAAGGGCAGGGGGCGTGGAGCGTTCATCGGGCGTTCTTTGCGCAGGCGGCGACGGCCCGGCCAGTGTATCGGCCGCGCCCCGCCTGGCGGGTTCTCGCCATTCCCATGCAGCCTGTCTGGACATGGACAATGCGAACAATTATCATTTGTACGCCTGAGTACGTAGCGAATGGACGACGCAAAGGGCTTCTTTCAACCAGGAGCTTTGTCATCGTGCCCTACGTTCTTCCCGCCTTGCCCTATGCCTTCGACGCGCTCGAGCCTCATATCGACGCGCAGACGATGGAAATCCACCACGGCAAGCACCACCAGACCTACGTCAACAACCTCAACGCCGCGCTGAAGGACACGCCGCACGAAGGCCAGCCGGTCGAGGCGTTGATCGCCGGCGTCGAGCAATTGCCCGAGGCCCTGCGCGCGCCGGTGCGCAACAACGGCGGCGGCCATGCCAACCACGGCCTGTTCTGGACCGTGATGGCGCCCGTGGGCCAGGGCGGCGGCGGCCTGCCCGAGGGCGAACTCGCCAAGGCCATCGATGCCGACCTCGGCGGCTTCGAGGCCTTCAAGGAGGCCTTCACCAAGGCCGCGCTCACGCGCTTCGGCAGCGGCTGGGCCTGGCTCACGGTCACTCCCGCCGGCAAGCTCGCGGTGGAGAGCAGCGGCAACCAGGACAGCCCGCTGATGCGCGGCATCGGCTCGGGCAACGTGCCGATCCTCGGGCTCGACGTGTGGGAGCACGCCTACTACCTCAAGTACCAGAACCGCCGCCCCGAATACATCGCGGCCTTCTACAACGTCGTGAACTGGGCCGAGGTGGCCCGTCGCCATGCCGCGGCGCTGCGCGGCGGAAATTCCGGCGCATGAACCCCGACAGCTCCGAGCAGCCGGCAGCGGCCCCCGCCATGCACGGCCCGCGTCCCGCCCGCAGCGCGCGCGAATGGCTCGGGCTGGCGATCGTGGCGGCCGGCGCGCTCGTCGTGGTGGCGCATTTCTGGCGTTTCGTGACCGCCGACCCGGTGGTGTGGAACGCGTTCCTCGGCGGCTCGGTGGCGGCCTTCGCCACGGCGCTGGGCACCACGCCCGTGATCTTCTCGCAGCGCCTGCCCGACCGCGTGCAGGACACGCTGTTCGGCTTCGGCGCCGGCGTGATGCTCGCGGCCTGCGCCTTCTCGCTGATCATTCCGGGCCTCGAAGCGGCCAAGTCGATCGGCGTCTTCGGTGGCGGCGACTGGGCGGCCGGCGGCGTGATCGGCGGCGCGATCCTGCTCGGCGGCATCGCGCTGATGGTGATGGACCGCGTGCTGCCGCACGAGCATTTCATCAAGGGCCGCGAAGGGCAGGCGGCGCGCCAGATCCGGCGCACCTGGCTGTTCGTGTTCGCGATCGCGCTGCACAACGTGCCCGAGGGGCTGGCGATCGGCGTCGGCTACGCCGCCAACAACGGCCTGCGCGCCGACGCGCTGGCCACCGGCATCGCGATCCAGGACGTGCCCGAGGGCCTGGTGGTGGCGGTGGCGCTGCTGGCCGCGGGCTACAGCCGCAGCTTCGCCGTGCTGATCGGCATGGCCTCGGGCCTGGTCGAGCCGCTGGGCGCGGTGCTCGGCGCGGCCGTGGTCGGCCATTCGGCGATGCTGCTGCCCTGGGGGCTCGGTTTCGCGGCGGGTGCGATGCTGTTCGTGATCAGCCACGAGATCATTCCCGAGTCGCACCGCAAGGGGCACGAGGCCTTCGCCACCGGCGGGCTGATGGTGGGCTTCGTGCTCATGATGCTGCTCGATACGGCGCTCGGCTGAGCGGCTGCGGCGCGCAAGAAAAAACGCGGCGGGCCTGGCGGTCCGCCGCGTTTTTGCTTGAAGGGGGCGATCTCAGCCGTGCTTCACCGCCACCGTCTTCAGCGTGGTGAAGCCGTACAGCGCCTCGAAGCCCTTTTCGCGGCCGTAACCCGAGGACTTCACGCCCCCGAAGGGCAGCTCCACGCCGCCGCCGGCGCCGTAGTTGTTGATGAACACCTGGCCGCTGCGCACGCGCTTGGCCATGCGGAACTGGCGCGCGCCGTTCTCGGTCCAGATGCCGGCGACCAGGCCGAACTGGGTGGCGTTGGCGAGCGCCACCGCTTCGTCCTCGTCGGCGAAGGCCATGGCGGCGAGCACCGGGCCGAACACTTCCTCCTGCGCGAGGCGGTGGTTCACCGGCACGTCGCGCAGCAGCGTGGGCGCCTGGTAGAAGCCGGTCTCGGGCGCCTCGTCGACCACGATGCCCTGGGCCACCATCGGGATGCCGGCCACCTGCGCGTCGCTCAGGAAGTCCCACACGCGCTGCTGCTGGGTCTGGCGGATCAGCGGGCCGACGTCGAGGTCCATGGCCGCCGGGCCCACGCGCAGCGCCTCGAAGGCACGGCCCAGGCGTTCGAGCAGCGGCTCGTAGATGGCCCGCTCGACCAGCACGCGCGAGCCGGCCGAGCAGGTCTGGCCGGCGTTCTGCACGATGGCGTTGATCAGCACCGGGATCGCCGCGTCGAGGTTGGCGTCGGCGAAGATGATCTGCGGGCTCTTGCCGCCGAGCTCGAGCGTGACCGGGCAATGCCGCTCGGCCGCCACCTGCTGGATCAAGGTGCCGATCTTCGGGCTGCCGGTGAAGCTGATGTGATCGATGCCCTCGTGGCGCGCGAGCGCGTCGCCCACCTCGTGGCCGTAGCCCGTGACGATGTTGAGCGCGCCGGCCGGAAAGCCCACTTCGGCCGCGAGCTGCGCCACGCGGATCAGCGACAGGCAGGCGTCCTCGGCCGGCTTGACCACGCAGACGTTGCCGGCCGCGAGCGCGCCGCCCACGCTGCGCCCGAAGATCTGCATCGGGTAGTTCCACGGGATCACGTGGCCGGTCACGCCGTGCGGCTCGCGCCAGGTGAAGACGCTGTAGCCGTCCTGGTAGGGGATGGTCTCGCCGTGGAGCTTGTCGCAGGCGCCGGCATAGAACTCGAAGTAGCGCACCAGCGCGAGCGCATCGGCGCGCGCCTGCTTCACGGGCTTGCCGCAGTCGCGCTGCTCGATGGCCGCGAGCTCGTCGACATGCTCGGCGATCTTCAGCGAGAGCTTGAACAGCAGCCGGCCGCGATCGGTCGCGCTGACCTTGTGCCACACGCCCTCGAAGCAGTCGCGCGCGGCGCGCACCGCGCTGTCGATGTCGGCGGCATTGCTGCGCTGGATCTCGTCGTAGGGCTGGCCGTCGGAAGGGTCGATGACGGGGAGGGTGCGGCCGGAGGCCGAGGGAACGTCGGCGTTGGCGATGAAGTTGAGCTGCATGGGCCGGGATTCTGCGCGAAGCCGCGAAACCCCGCGCGGCGGTCAGCGCCCGGCCGCGGCCCTGGGCAGTGCCTTCACCGCATTGAGCATGCGCTCGACATGCTTGTCGGGATTGAGGTTCTGGTAGTACGAGGCGACCTTGCCGTCGGGCGCGATCACGTACGACAGCCGGTTGGCGAAGTCGGGCCGGGTCTGCATCACCGCGTCGAAGGACTGGATCACGCTCTTCGACTCGTCGGAGGCCACCGGAAAGCGGCTCTGGCAGGACTTGACCGAGAACTTCGACAGCGTGTCGATGTCGTCGGCCGAGACGCCGATCACGGTCGCGCCCAGGGCCGCGAACTGGTCGATGGCCTCGGCGAAGGCATGGGCCTCGATCGAGCACTCGTTCGAGTCGGCGGCCGGGAAGAAGTACAGCACCACCGGTCCCTTGGCGAGCGCATCGGCCAGCGAGTAGCGGAAGGTCTTGCCGCCGAGCGCGGCGGTGGCGGTGAAGCGGGGCGCGGGGTCGCCGATGTCGAGTGCCGCGTGGGCGGGTGCGCAGAGTGCCGCCGCGGCCAGGGTGAGGGTTCCGAATGCCGCGCGCGAGAAGGTCGGAAGTTGCATGGCGGTGTGCTCCGGTCGCTGTGGGGGCGGATTCTAGGACGATGCAGCCGCTGAAACCGGCGTGGCGTGCGCGCCGTACCCACTGCAGGGGCCGCGCTCGAAAAGAGGGAAGATGCGGCCCCGGGAGCGCGCTCATCGCGCCGATGGTGGGGAAGGACGGAAGAAATGACGAATGCCTGGATCCGGCGCGCGCTGCGCCTCGTGTACGCCCTCGGCGTGGCCGCGACGCTCGCCGCCTGCGGTTCGCTGCCGCCCGCGCGCGAACGGCCCGCCGAGCATGCCGCGGCCTTCGATCCCTCGACCCGGCTGGCGAAGATCGCCGATGCCTCGACGCCGCCCGGCGAGCACTCGGGCTTCCGGCTGATGCCGCTGGGCGTGTATTCGCTCGACGCGCGCATCCAGCTCGCGCAGCGGGCCCAGCGTTCGCTCGTGGTGCAGTACTACCAGCTCGAGAACGACGCCACCGGCCGGCTGCTGCTGCGTTCGCTGCGCGAGGCCGCCGCACGTGGCGTGCAGGTGCGCCTGCTGGTCGACGACCTCTACACCATGAAGAGCCAGCAACTGCTGCTGGCGCTGGCCGCCGTGCCCAACGTGCAGGTGCGGCTGTTCAATCCCTTCTGCTGCGGGCGCGGCGGCGGGCTGCTGTCGCGCTTCGCGGCCTCGCCGCTGGAGATCGCGCGGCTCAACCACCGCATGCACAACAAGCTGTTCATCGCCGACGGCGCGATGGCCGTGGTGGGCGGGCGCAACATCGCCGACGAGTACTTCGTGCTCAGCGAGGCGCAGAACTTCATCGACATGGACGCGCTGGTGGTCGGCAAGGTGGTGCCGCAGCTCGAATCGATCTTCGACACCTACTGGAACAGCCGGCAGGTCTGGCCCGTGGCCGAGATCGTGACGGGCGAGGGCGGCCGTGCGCCGGCGGCCGCCGATTTCGACGCCTGGATCGGCATGGCCGCGCCGCCGCCGAAGATCGTGCTGCCGCCGGTCGACATCCTCGGCTACGGACCGATCGCCGAGGAGCTCGACGCGGGCCGCATGGGCCTCTTGTGGGGCGAGGCGCGGGCCATCGCCGATCCGCCGACCAAGCCGACCACCATGACCGCCGAGGAGGCCATCGCCACCAGCGTGACGATGAAGGTCTGGACCCTGATGCTCGATGCGCAGAGCGAGGTCGACCTGACCTCGCCCTACCTGGTGCCAGGCGAGCGCGGCATGGCCGCCTTCGAGGAACTCACGAAGCGCAAGGTCAAGCTCACGCTGCTGACCAACTCGCTGGCCGCCAACGACGAGCCGCTGGTGCACACCGGCTATGCGCGCTACCGCGAGCGGCTGCTGCGCAGCGGCGCCGACGTCTACGAGCTGAGCCCCAAGCGCACCAGCGCGGGCGAGCGCTTCGGCATGTTCGGCAAGTCGCTGGGCCGGCTGCATGCCAAGACCGCGGCCATCGACAAGCGCCGCATCTTCATCGGCTCGATGAACCTCGACCCGCGCTCGGCCAGCCAGAACACCGAGATGGGCGTGGTGGCCGACAGCCCGCAGCTCGCGCGCGAGATGCTGCGCGTGATCAACATCAGCAAGCTGCAGAACTCCTACCGGCTGCGGCTGGCCAAGGGCACGGGTACCCTGGAATGGCTCACGACCGACGGCGAGAAGGAGCTGGTCCTGACCGCCGAGCCCGAGTCAGATTTCTTCCAGCGCTTCTACAACATGCTGATCGCCCCGATCGTGCCCGAGATGCTGCTGTAGCCTCGGGGGGATGGCGCAGACCTTCACGTCCCTTTCCGCCCCGCAGGTGATGCTGTGGGGGCTGCTGTTCTTCGGCGGCCTCTACCTCGGTTTCGGCGCGCTCAATGCCCTGCTGACCCGGCGTGTGTTGCCGGCGCTGGGCATCGGCCGGGTGCTCGATCCGCGGCCGCTGCAGCCCGGGCAACTGCGGCGCGAACTCACGCAATCGGGCATCTCGGTGCTGATCTTCGGGCTCGGCATGGTGTTTCCCTGGGGGCTGCTGCAGCTGGGCTGGGCGCGGCTCGATCCCGATGCGGGCTGGCGCCAGGTCGTGCTGGAGATCGTGGTGCTCGCGCTGTGGAACGACGTGCATTTCTGGCTCAACCACCGGCTGCTGCACACGCGCTGGCTGCGGCGCTTCCATGGGCCGCACCACCGCTCCTTCGTGACCACGCCCTGGGCCACCTACAGCTTCCATCCGCTGGAGGCCGCGATGCTCGGCAACGTGATCCTGCTGCCGATGGTGCTGCACGACTTCAGCTTCTGGTCGCTGGCCTCGGTGCCGGTGTTCAGCCTGTTCTTCAACAGCGTCGGGCATTCGAACTACGACTTCTTCCCGCGCGTGTCGTACAGCCACTGGTTCGCGGCCAGCCGCCGCCACCACCTGCACCACGCCTGCCACAACGGCAACTACGGCTTCCAGTTCACCTTCATGGACCGGCTGTTCGGCACCCGCATCGCGGCCGACGCGGCCGAGCCGCTGTTCCGGGGCTTTCGCGACAGGCAGCGCGGCCGTCCGGCCACGCACGATGGCAGGCCGGCCTGAGATGCCGCGGCTGCGTCACTGGCGCGACTGGCAGAGCCTGTTCTACCTGGCGGCCTTGCCGGCGCTCGCCGCCTGGCAATGGGTGCATGGGTTCAGCCTCTGGCTCTATGCGCCGATGCTGTTCCTCACGCTCGGCGTCGGCGTGATCCACCACAACCACGTGCACCTGCGCATGTGGCGCGGCCGGCGCATGAACCGGCTGACCGACTCCTGGATCACGCTGCTGCAGGGCCATCCGACCTTCGTGTTCTGGCCGGCGCACGTCGCGAACCACCACCGCCATCGCCATGGCCCGAAGGACGTGGCGCGCACCTACCGCTTCGGCGGCGACACCAACCACCTGCGCGGCTACCTGCTGCATCCGTTCCAGGCGGTGTGGGTGCTGTTCCCGCTGTTCGTCGCGTGGCTGGGTCGGCTGCATCGCCATCGGCGCGGGGCCTGGCGCTACTGCATGGCGCAGTACGCGCTGTGGCTCGCGAGCTGGGCCGTGCTGCTCGCGCTCGACTGGCGCAAGGCGCTGCTGTTCGTGATCCTGCCGCAGCTGCACGGCCTGCACTGGCTGCTGGCCACCAACTACCTGCAGCACGCGCATGCCGACGGTCGCCGGCCCGAACGAGGGGCGCGCGGCGATACCTCGGGTACCCCGCTGAACTACGCGCGCAATTTCGAGGGCTGGGTCAATCCGCTGCTGTTCAACATCGGGCTCCACACGGCGCACCACGAGAACCCGCATGCCCATTGGTCCGAGCTCACGCATCTGCATCGCACGCATTACCGCGCGCGGGTCGATCCGTCGCTCAACGAGGGCGGGCTGGTGCCGTACATGGCGCGCGTGTTCGTGCTCGGCGCGCTCTGGCCGCGATGGCGCAGCCGACCGCTGATGCCGGGCGATTCCTTCACTTCCTGACACATGCCAGTTCCCTTCCAACGCGTCTACCTCGAAAGCGCCGGCTACTTCATGCCGGGCGACCCCGTGCCCAACGAGCGCATGGACGACTTCATCGCGCCGCTCAACCGGATGTCCGAGCGCATCAAGCGCCGCATCCTGGCCGAGAACGGCATCCGCACGCGGCACTACGCGATCGATGCCGAAGGCGCGACGCGCCACACCAATGCGCAGATGGCGGCCGGCGCGATCCGCGACTGCCTGCGCCGCGGCGGCGCCGAGCTGTCGCGCGTGTCGCTCTTGGCCAGCGGCTCCTCGGGCGGCGACACGCTGATGCCCGGCTTCGCCAACATGATCCAGGGCGAGCTCGCGGCGGCGCCGATGGAGACGCTCGCGGTGCACGGCATCTGCGCGGCCGGCGTGTCGGCGATCCAGGCCGCCGCGCAGGGCATCGAGCTGGGCGCGCACCGCTCGGCGCTCGCGGTGGCCAGCGAGATGCCCTCGCGGCTGTTCAAGCGTTCGCGCTTCGCGGCGCGCGGCTACGAGACCGACTTCGACTCGCACTTCCTGCGCTGGATGCTGTCGGACGGCGCCGGGGCGCTGCTGCTGTCCGACGGCGCGCCCGCGCTGGCCGGTTCGCCGGGCCTGCGGCTGCGCCTGAAGTGGGTGCACCAGCGCTCGTTCTCGGGCGACTACCCGGTCTGCATGCAGCTGGGCCTGACCGAGGACCGCGCGCGTGGCCACCTCGACTTCGCCTCCTGGTCCGAGGCCGAGGCGGCCGGCGCGCTGTCGCTGCGCCAGGACATCCGGCTGCTGCCGCACCTGTTCGACATCGGCATCCACGAGTACGCGGGACTGGTGCGCGACGGCTGGGTCGATCCCAAGCGCGTCGACCATTTCCTCTGCCACTACTCGTCGGAGAAGTTCATCCCGGTGGTCGAGGACCTGATGGCCAAGGCCGAGCTGTCGATCCCGCGCGAGCGCTGGTGGAGCAACCTCGCGTGGCGCGGCAACACCGGGGCGGCGTCGATCCTGGTGATGCTGGCCGAGTTCCTCCATACCCGCGCGCTGAAGCCCGGCGAGCAGGTCTTCTGCTACGTGCCGGAGTCGGGGCGCTTCATGGCGGCCTACATGCTGTTCGAGGTGGAGGCGGTGGAGGCGCCGCCCGCGATGGTCGCGCCGCGCGCTACCGTGGCCACGGTCGACGACGAGCTCGTGATCGCGCCGCCGCACGACCCGGCCGCCGCGCCCGCGGGCCTGGGCGCGCTGCTGACCGAGTTGGCCGCCATCTGGCACGACTACCGCTCGCGCGTCTGGCGCACGCCGCTCGTGCGGCAGATCCGCGAGCGCCGCTTCGCGGTGCCCGACTACCTGAACTGGATGGAGCAGTGGGTGCCGCAGGTGCGCGAAGGCAGCCTCTGGATGCGGGAGGGCGCGGCCTCGCTGAGCGAGCCGTACCAGGCGCTGTCTTCGCTGATCGGCGTGCATGCGGGCGAGGAGCAGAACGACTTCCAGATCCTGTTCAGCGACTACCGCAAGGCCGGCGGCACGGTCGAGCGCATCGAGGACCTGCGCCGCAATCCGGGCGGCGAGGCGCTCAACGCCTACCTGCATGCGCTGGCCGCCACGCGCGACCCGATCGGCCTGCTGGGCGCGATCTACATCATCGAGGGCACGGGCCAGCGCATCGTGCCGGCGCTGCTGCCGCTGCTCAAGGCCAGCCTGCGGCTGCCGCCCGATGCCTTCCGCTTCCTCGAATACCACGGCCACAACGACGAGAACCACCTGAACCGCTGGCTGCTCGCGGTCGAGATGGTGATGGCCGTCGAAGGCCAGGCCCGCGCCGCGCGCCAGATCGCCGACACCGCGCGCCACACGGCCGCCCTCTACCTGATGCAGTTCCAGCACATCACCGAGCGGATTTCCCATGCGAACGCCTGAATTCCTGGCCCGCGGGCACGACGAGCGCGATCCCAGCCCCTGGCTGGCGCTCTACCTCGACCAGAGCACGCCGCTGCCCGACGAGGTCAAGGCGGCCTGGCTCGCCGATTCGAGCTCGGGCTCGCGGCAGTACCTGCTGCCGTTCCTGCGGCCGATCGCGCGCGCCACCATCATCCTGATCCAGGTGGTGAAGGTGTTCGTGCCGCGCAACTGGTCGCACTCGCGGCTGCTGCACCGCATCCTGGCCTGGGGGCTCCAGCATTTCGTCTCGCCCGAGGCCAACTGGCTGATCCTGCGGCACTTCCACCTGGGCTCGCAGGTGCTGGCCTTCATCGGGCGCAATTCGCCGGCGCCGGTGGCCACTTCGCCGCTGGAGCCGCCGGACATCGAGGCGCTGAAGGACGACATGTTCCTCAAGCACGACCTCAACCTGTTCAATTTCGTGATCCGGCTGAACCAGGCGCTGCGCGACCGCGGGCTGGCGCTGGGCAAGGCCCAGGCGCCCGATTTCTCGATGATCCGGGAGCCCGCACTGCGCCTGGAGGACATGCCGCATGGGCGGCTCAACTTCCTCGACCTGCAGAGCGCCATCGAGCTGTTCACGCCGCTCTACCAGCTGATGCTGACCGACAACGACTTCTGGCGCGCCGCCAATTCGCTGCAACTGGATGAAACCATCGGCATCTATGCCGCCACCATCCTCGCGGCGCCCGAGCACCTGATCCTGGTCAACAACAAGCACCCTCTGGTGCCGCTGTCGACCCTGCGGGCCGGGCACCGGCTGGTGATCCATGGCCTCTCGACCGAAATGCTGCACAGCCTGCTGCAGCGCATGAAGGCCGCGAGGAGCGGCGAGGGCGGCGAATCCGGCTTCGTCCCGGCCGGGGAAGGGGCTTCGGCCGACACCCCGCCACTTGCATAGGGGTATGCTGTCCCCAGATGCAGACCATGAACACGACCCACACTCCGTCCCCCAAGACCGATCTGTCGGTGACCCATGTGCTGGCACAGTTGCTCGAGCGGCTGGAACACAGCAAGGTGCCCGTCGGTGCCGAGCAGTACCGCTCGGTGGTCGCGCACCTGGTTCACGAGTTCGAAGACGTCGAATCGGGCGCCGACCTCAGCCGCCTGCTCGACGCCTATCCGGCCGCCGCCGAGGTGTACGAGAACCTCAACTACCAGCACGCCGGCCTGTGCCGCTCCGCGCTCGACGCCTCGCTGGCGGCCGAGACCCGCGCCAGGGAAGCAATCGCGCGCGCCATGCGCCGCCCCGAACCGAAGAAGAAGGAAGAAACCGATGGCCAAGGCTGAGGTGAAGACTGCCGTCCTGGAAGACGGCCTGCGCTACAAGTCGAAGACGCCGGGGTCCCCGTTCCGCGCCTCCGCGTCGTTCAGCGGCGCCACCATGTCGTGCTTCATGTGCGGCAAGCACCGCGTGCGCTCGCAGCTGCGCACCCGCCAGGTGCTCGGCAAGTCCCAGACCGTCTGCGCGCCGTCCTGCAAGGCGCTCGACGAGGCACTGGAAGCCGCCGCGGCCGCGCCGTCGTCGCCCGAATGACGCAGCGCCCGCAAGGGCGTTTTTCCGCGCGCCTCGTCTAGCACGGCGGGGCGACGCCTTGGCGACATGCCCGTGCGGGCATCGCGTCGTCCGACTTCCACAGCGGCCGCAATAGTTATACAGTTAGAAACAATTGATGCATGTAATTGCATTGGTCAAAAAGTTCTAATTTCAGGCCGACATCAGATGATTTGCAGCAAGGCAATGGGTGCTTTTGGCGTAGTGCGGCCGTCCGCGCGCGCAAAAGGAAGCTGCCGTGGCTAAACCGCGTCACGTCGTCATGCAGGTGGTCAAGCGGTCTTCGGGCAGCGCGTCGCACCATGTGGAATTCGTGATGGACGACAACTTCGCCGAGCGCCTGCGGCAGTTGCGTTCGCTGGTGCCGCCGCTGGGCAGCCTCAACAAGCAGCGCGACCTGGTCATCGACAAGGTGCGGGTGCGGCTGCCCAACGCCATCTGGCGCTCGGGCCACGGCACCGACAGCAGCGTGGACGGCTCGTGCATCGTGATCGCGGCCGAGGGCTCGTTCAACTGCGGCGGCAAGGACCGCCTGACGCGCGAGAAGCTGGTGACCTACAACTTCTCGATCGCGCGCCTGGTCGAGCTGCACGGCGAGCGCCCCGAGGGCGAGACCTTCTACATCCGCGACGGCACCTTCGCCAACGACGAGCCGGCCGAGTCGCCGGCCGGCCGCTGGGTGGCTTCGATGCACGAGCTCGAAGCCGTGATGCGCGTGCCCGACGCGCCGTCGGACTTCGACACCCTGCACGAGGTGCCGTTGCGCGTCGACCCGCAGCAGCAGGCCGGCGGCACGGTGCCGCAGCACCGCACCAGTTTCTTCTGAGGGGCCGCGCTCAGGCCGCGGCGGTGTCCGGCTGCGTCGCGGCCGCGCCGACTGGCACATAGGCCGCGCGGTTGTCCACCAGCCAGCGTTCCGACAGGCTGCTGTCCTGCTGCGCCGGATGGAAATCGGCGCGCAGATAGCGGCGCCACATCGCGTAGTTGCCGCGCAGCAGCCCGTCGCGCGCGAGCAGGATGCGCGCGGCGCTCTTCCAGGTCGACCACTTCCACAGCTGCTTCTCGTGCCGCAGGTTGGCCAGCGTCTGGTGCATCAGGTCGCCGAGGAACATCAGCGTGATGCGGCGGAACCAGCGCGTGCGCCATTCGTCGGAACCGCCCGCGGCCCGGTAGACGTCGAAGGCCACGCTCTTGTGCTCGAGTTCCTCGGCGCTGTGCCACAGCCACATGGTGCGCAGCCGGGGCTCGGCGCCGTCGAGGATCTGCGGATGCGCGAGCAGCCACTCGGCGAACATGGCGGTGAAATGCTCGGTGGCGGCCGTCACCGCGAGCGCGTGGCGGGGATCGGCGCCTTCCATCAGCGACAGCCGCTTGCTCGCGCGCTCGGTCCAGCGGTCGACCAGGCCCTGCTTCTCGAGGTGGGCATTGAACAGCGAATGGATGCGCCGGTGCGTCGCTTCCTGACCGATGAAGCCGCGCACCTCGGCGCGGTACTTGTCCTGCGTCTCGGGCGGCAGGGTGGCGACGGCGTCGCGCACCGCGTCGATGAAGAACTGCTCGCCGAAGGGAAAACTCATCGACAGGGCGTTGAAGAAGGCGGTGGAGAATGCATCGCCGCCGCACCAGTCGCGGGCAAACGGGGCCTGGAGATCGATCAGAAGGCGGCGGACGACGAGTTCGGTGCTCATGAAGACAATCCTCGTGAATCGGAATGGTGGTGGCAAGGGAGTGTGGTACAGATGCGTACCGCGATGTCTGTATGGTGCCTTCGGGTGCTTGGTACTGTCAAGTACCAAGGCGTAGGAAAATGTTCCGTTCATGAGTGCCGTTACCGACAACACCTCCCAGACTCCGGTCGAATCGCGCAACGAGCACTACCACCGGCTGCTCGAGGGCATGGCCCGCGCGGTGGCCGCCAAGGGCTACGCCGACACCACCATCGCCGACATCGTGCGCGAGGCCGCGGTGTCGCGCCGTACCTTCTACGAGCACTTCGCGACCAAGACCGAATGCCTGATCGCGCTCTACGAGGCGGCCAGCCACCTGGCGCTGCAGGCGGTCAGCGAGGCCTTCGATCCGGTGCAGCCCTGGCATGCGCAGGTGGAGCGCGCGATCACGGCCTATTTCGACTATCTGGCGCAGGACCCGGTGCTGCTGCGCACGCTGTTCGTCGAGATCCTGGGCCTGGGCATGCCGGGGCTGGTGGCGCGGCGTCGGGTCAACGACGAGATCGCGAACTTCATCCAGGCCGCGATCAACAGCAGCGGCACGACCGGCCCGGGCCCGCAGGCGCACCTGACGAGCGAGATGGCGATGACGGTGGTCGGCGGCATCAACGAGCTGGTGCTGCAGGCCATCGAGCAGGAGCGCGCGGGCGACCTGCGCGAGCTGGTCGCGCCGGCCACGCGGCTGGTGCGCGCGGTGGCGGCGGAGAGCCAGCGCTAGGCGGGTGTCGCACGCCGCGGCGTTGCCGCGAGCCACAGCGTCAGCAGACCCGCGGTCAGCAAGGCCAGCAACACGCCCAGGTGCGGCAGCACGTCGTGCAGCGGTGCGCCCATCTGGTTGAGCCGCAGCGAGGCCTGGATGCCGGCCGTGCTCGGGAACAGCCAGCGCAGGGCCTGCAGCGGCGCGGGCAGGGCCTCGACCGGCCACGAGAAACCCGAGAGAAAAGCCATCGGCAGGGCCGTGAACAGCAGCACCTGCAGCGCCCGTTCGCGGTCGCGGAACCAGCAGCCCAGCAGCAGGCCCAGCGTGCAGATCGCGGGCACGTAGAACGCCAGCAGCACCAGCGCGCCGAAGGGGTTGCCGCCGCGCGGATAGTCCTGCAGGAAGAACACCCAGCCGAAATAGAAGATGCCGCTGAGCACGCCGAAGCCCGACAGCGCCGCCAGCCGGCCCAGCCAGGCGCTCATCGAGGCGCGCAGCCGCCGCGCCTCGGCCCAGGTGCCGGCCAGCATGGCGGTGCCCATCAGCAGCGTCTGCTGCAGGATCAGCAGCGCCACCGCCGGCACCACGTAGCTGCCGTAGCCCTCGGTGGGATTGAACAGCGCCACCAGTTGCGTGACCAGCGGGCTGCGGCTGCGCGCGGCCTGCACGGCGCTCTGGCCGCCGGCCTGCAGCTTGCGGATCTCGACGCCGGCCGAGACCGTGCCCACCGCTTCCGAGAAACCGTAGAGCACCGCCTTGTTGAGCAGCGCATAGGCGCCGTTGCCCTCGATGCTCACCACCGCCGGCAGTCCGCGCAGCACGCTGCGCTTGAGGTCGGCCGGCAGCAGCGCATAGCCTTCGATCTCGCCGCGCCACAGGGCCTGCTGCGCCTCGTGCACGTCGGCCGTGACCAGGCGCACGTCCAGCCGCGGATTGGCCATCGCGAAGCGCGCGATCTGGCGCGACAGCCCGGTGTGGTCCTGGTCGACCACCGCGACCGGCACGCGGGTCACGGCCTGCGTGCCGTAGGGCCAGGGGTAGAAGAAGCCGTAGATGATCGGCGCCAGCAGCATGATCAGCAGCACGCCCTTGTCGCGCAGCACGGCCAGCGCGGTGTCGCTCCAGGCGGCGCCGAAGCGGGCGAGGGCGCGGTGGTTGTCCATCAGCGGCCGCCCCACGAATCGGGCGCGCGCGCCGCGCGGCCCAGCGCGGTGGCCGTCGCGGCCAGCAGCACGGCGCTGCCCAGCACCATCCACAGCGGCGTCGCGGCCGAATAGGCCAGCGGCGCGCCCATCTGCAGCTGCTCCATCTGCACGCGGATGTAGTGGGTGTAGGGCAGCAGCGCGGCCCACAGCTGCGCCAGCGCGGGCATGGCCACCAGCGGGAAGCCCACGCCGCCGAACGCGAAGGCCGGCGCGGTGATGAAGCCGGTGGCCGACAGCGCGGTGCGCAGCGAGCGCGTGAGTGCCGCCACGAAGCCACCGAGCGCGATCGACAGCGCGAGGAACACCACCAGCGCGAACAGCGTCCAGCCGAGCGAGCCCACCGGGTGCCAGCCGCGCCCGGCCGTGATCCACAGCATGGCGGCGATGCCGACCAGCGAGAGGCTCGCGAACGGCAGCGCGAGCTTGCCCGCGAGCGCGGCCAGCGCCTCGTGCCAGCGCGGCGCGGCGCCGAGCCAGCCGCCGATGCTGCGGTCGCGCAGCTCGCGGCCCACGGCCCAGGCGCCGGCGGTCATCGCGAGGATGTGCAGCAGCGCCGGGATCAGCGCGGCGCCGAGGAACTGCTCGTAGTCGCCCGAGGTGTTGAACAGCGCGACGGTGCCGGCCTTCAGCGGCTCCATGGTCGCGCGCGCGGCGATCATCGATTCGCCGCGCTTGTTGCGTACCGCGAGCTCGACCCCACCCGAGACCGTGGCGACCACGGTGCGCACGTCGCGCTGGATCAGGCTCGAATGGGTGCCGAGCTGGGCGTTGTGCAGCAGCACGACCTGGCCTGTGCGGCCCTGCTTGACCTCGCGGTTGAGATCGCGCGGCAGCTGCACCGCGGCGTCGACCGCGCCGCTGGTGAGCGCGCGCGCCATCGCGCCTTCGTCGTCGAAGCGCTGCACCACGCGCAGGCCCGGGGTGGCGTCGAGAAAGCGCACGATCTGGCGCGACAGCGCCGAGCGGTCCTGGTCGAGCACGCCGATCGGCAGCCGCTCGGGCAGGCCGGCCGAGAAGATCCACCAGATCAGCAGCACCGCGAGCAACGGCACCCAGGAGATCATCGCGAGGTCCCAGGGCCGCGTGCGCAGCAGCGCGAACTCGCGCCGTGCGCTGGCGGTGGAGAAGCCGCGAAGGCTCATGTTCTAGTCGACCAGCACGCTCATGCCGGGCCGTGCGCCTTCGATCGGCTGCAGCGGCCGCGCGCGGACCTCGAAGGTGCGCACGTCGAAGCCGGCGCCGCCGCGGGTGGCGCGCCAGGTCGCGAAGTCGGGCAGCACGCCGCTGTAGTAGACCTTGAAGCGTGCCGTGCGCCGGTCTTCGGCCAGCGCGGGCAGGCGGGCCTCGAACTCGCTGCCCATCGCGAAACGCGGCAGCCGGTCCTCGCGCACGTTGAGCACCACCCACTGGTCGGCCAGGTCGACCACCGTGACCACGGCCACGCCCTGCGGCGAGAGTTCGCCGACCTTGGCGAGCACCTTGGCCACCTCGCCGGCGACCGGGCTGCGCAGCTCGGTCTCGGCCCTGGCGGCTTCCGCTTCCGCGACCACGCCGGCCACCTGGCGCGCCTGCGCGCTGGCCGCGGCCTGGTCCTCGGGACGCGCGCCGGCGCGCGCCATGTCGTACTGCGCCTTGGCGGCGATGGCCGCGTCGCGCGAGGCCTTCCAGTTGGCCTCGGCCTCGTCGCGCTTCTGGTCGGCCACCAGGCCTTCGCGCGCGAGGCCGTCGACGCGCCGGAACGAAGTCTGCGCGAGCTGTGCCGCGGTCTCGGCGCGCTGCCACTGCATGCGCGCCATCTCGATCTCCTGCGGCCGCGCACCGTTCTGCGCCTTCTGCGCCACGGCCTGCGCGGCCTGCTCGGCGGCGGTGGCCTGCGCGAGCTTGGCGCGCACCTCGGGGCTGTCCATGCGCACCAGCACCGCGCCGGCCTGGATGCGGTCGCCTTCCTTCACCAGCACCTCGGCCACGCGCGCCGTCACCTTGCCGGCCACGTCGGTCTCGCGCGCCTCCATCTGGCCCTGGAACACTTCGGGCGCGGGCCGGGATGCGCGCCAGAAGCCCCAGGCCAGCAGCGCCAGCACGAGCAGCGCGGCCAGGATCGCGATCAGTTTGCGGGTCTTGGCACTCATCATTCAGTTCACCTTCACGTCGGCACGCGCGATGTAGTCGGAAAAGCGGTCGGACAGGCCCGCGCTCTCGAGCAACTGGGCCAGCGCCTGCACGTACTCGTTGGCGGCCTGCGCGCGCTCGGTCAGCACCTTGGCCTGGTTGGTCTCGGCGTCGATCAGGTCGAGCGTGGTGCTGGTGCCTTCGCGCAGGCCCGAGGTGCGCAGCTTCAGCACCTCGCGCGCCAGCTCCACCGAGGCCTGCATCTCGAGGTACTGGCGGCGCGCGTTGTCGAGCGCACGCCAGTTGCGTTCCACCAGCAGCGAGATGTCGCTGCGCGCCTGCGCGCCGGTGCGTTCGGCCTGCTCGACCTGCTTCAGCGACGCGGCCGAGAGCGCATCGCGGTCGACCGAGTCGTACAGCGTCCAACGCACGCCCAGCCCCGCCACCCAGTCGGCATTGCCGCTCTTGAGCTGGCGCGTGCCGAAGGCGATGACCTGCGGGCGGCGCAGCGCTTCCTCGCCCTCGTGCAACTGTTCGGCCTGCGACTTCTTGGCCGCGACCTTGTCGAGGCCTGGATGGCGGTTGAGCGCCGAATCGATGAACCAGCCCAGCGGCTCGACCGGCGCGCTGATCACGAACAGCGGCGTCTGCGGCGCCACGCGGCCCTCGGCGCGCACCGTGCGCGCCAGCGCCACGGCCGCGAGCGCGGCGTCGTTCTCGGCCTTGCGCGCGTTGCGGCGTGCCTCCTCGTAGGCCGCGCTGGCCTGCAGCCTTTCGACGCGCGAGATCACGCCGGCCGCGAGCATCTTCTGCGCCGCCGCGTCGTGTTGCGCGATGGTGCGCTCGGCCTGCGCGCGCAACTGCGCCGCGCGCTGCGCGAGCTGGGCGCCGAAGTAGCGCTGCACCAGCAGCGTGTCGACCTCGTGGCTCGCCTGTTCGGCGTCGGCCTCGGCCTCGCGCGTCTGCGCCGAGACGAAGCCGCGCACCGCATCGGTGGCGCCGCCCAGGTAGATCGGCCAGACCGCCGACACCGAGGCGTTGGAGCCGGTGTCGTGCCGGTTCAAGGTGTAGCTGTTGGGCAGTTGCGGGATCGGCACGCGCGCGATGAAGCTCTGGATCGAGGGCGGCAGCGCCTGTCCGATCTGGCCGAGCTTCTGGTTGAGCGGGTCGAGGTCGAGGTTCAGGTTGGCGTTGTACGCATAGGCCAGGCCCGACACGCTGACCACCGGGCCGCCGAGCCGCTTGAGGCCATCGCTCTGCAACTGCTTGGCCTCGACCGCCGCGCGCGCGGCGGCCAGCTTGTCGGAGCGGTCGAGCATGCGGGCACGCGCGGCATCGAAGCTCATCGCGGTGGCATCGTCGGCTGGCGCGGGGGCCTGTGCGAAGGCCGCGCCGCCGGTGGCCGCGAGCAGCAGCGGCGCCAGGGCCTGGAGGAGGGCGTTGCGAAGGTGAAGGTGTGTCATCGGATTCGAAATGCCTTGCGCGCAAGCGTAGCGGGCCGGCGCGGCCCGGTCACGCGAAACGTGGCGCGCGCACCTCGCTTCGGTGGCGTGCGTTCCCGAAGGCGCAAGAAAAACGGGGCGACGCCGATGCGGCGTCGCCCCTTCCGGAATGGCGTTTCAGTCGGGCGCGAGCCTCAGGACTTCACTTTCACCTCGACGCGCCGCGCTTCGCCCGCGGGGCCGTCGGCCTGGGTCTGCTCGGGCTTGGCGAGCTCGATCTTGTCCTCGGGCGCGCCCGCGGCCTTGAGCGCATCGCCGACCGCCATCGCGCGCTGCTTGGCGAGCTCGGCGTTCTTCGCGGCGTCGCCGGTGGCGTCGTGGTAGCCGCTCACCAGCACCGTGTTGCCGCTCTGCACCGCCTTGATCACGTCGGCCAGCGCCTCCCTGGCATTGGGCGCGACCTCGGCGCTGCCGGTGGCGAAGTAGAACTTGACCACGCCGTTCTCGACCTTGACCGCGGCGGCTTCGGCCGCGGTCACCGCGCCCGAGGCCACGGCGCCGGCCGGCGTGCTGACCGCGGCCGGTGCCGTGGCGGCCACCGGTGCCGGGGGCGGCACGGCCGCCGTCGCATCGCCGGCATGGAACTTCACCACCAGCGGCACGATGAGCAGTGCCACGATGTTGATGATCTTGATCAGCGGGTTCACGGCCGGGCCGGCCGTGTCCTTGTAGGGATCGCCCACGGTGTCGCCGGTGACGGCGGCCTTGTGCGTCTCGCTGCCCTTGCCGCCGAAGTGGCCGTCCTCGATGTACTTCTTGGCGTTGTCCCAGGCACCGCCGCCGGTGCACATGGAGATGGCGACGAACAGGCCCGTGACGATGGTGCCCATCAGCAGGCCGCCCAGGGCCTTCGGTCCGAGCAGCAGGCCGACCACGATCGGCACCAGCACCGGCAGCAGCGAGGGGATCATCATCTCCTTGATGGCCGCGCCGGTCAGCATGCTCACGGCCTTGCCGTATTCGGGCTTGGCGGTGCCTTCCATGATGCCGGGGATGTCGCGGAACTGCCGGCGCACTTCCTCGACCACCGAGCCCGCCGCGCGGCCCACGGCTTCCATCGCCATCGCGCCGAACAGATAGGGGATCAGGCCGCCGATGAACAGGCCGACGATCACCATCGGGTCGCTGAGGTTGAACGTGATGTTCAGGCCGAAGCTCTCGAGCTTGTGCGTGTAGTCGGCGAACAGCACCAGCGCCGCGAGGCCGGCCGAGCCGATGGCGTAGCCCTTGGTCACGGCCTTGGTGGTGTTGCCCACCGCGTCCAGCGGGTCGGTGATGTCGCGCACGCTCGCGGGCAGCTCGCTCATCTCGGCGATGCCGCCGGCGTTGTCGGTGATGGGGCCGTAGGCGTCCAGCGCCACCACGATGCCGGCCATGCTGAGCATGGAGGTCGCGGCCACCGCGATGCCGAACAGGCCGGCCAGCGCGTACGAGGCCAGGATGGCGATGCACACGAAGATCACGGGCCAGGCCGTCGAACGCATCGACACGCCGAGGCCCGCGATGATATTGGTGCCGTGGCCCGTGGTCGAGGCCTGCGCGATGTGCTGCACCGGCTTGTACTGCGTGCCGGTGTAGTACTCGGTGATCCACACCAGCGCCGCCGTCAGCGCCAGGCCCACGAAGCAGGCGCCGAACAGCTTGAGCTGGCTGCCGCTGGCCGCGATCGCGTTGTCGGGGATGAGCCAGCTGGTGACGAACCAGAACGCGATCAGCGACAGGATGCCCGCCACCGCCAGGCCCTTGTAGAGCGCCGGCATCACGTTGGTCATGCCCGGTGAGGCCTTGACGAAGAAGCAGCCGATGATCGACGCGATGATCGACACGCCGCCCAGCGCCAGCGGATAGAGCACCGCGTTGACCGGCGCCGCCGTAACCATCAGCGCGCCGAGCACCATGGTGGCGATCAGCGTCACCGCGTAGGTCTCGAACAGGTCGGCCGCCATGCCGGCGCAGTCGCCGACGTTGTCGCCCACGTTGTCGGCGATCACCGCGGGGTTGCGCGGATCGTCCTCGGGGATGCCGGCCTCGACCTTGCCCACCAGGTCGGCGCCGACGTCGGCGCCCTTGGTGAAGATGCCGCCGCCCAGGCGCGCGAAGATCGAGATCAGCGAGGAGCCGAAGGCGAAGCCGATCAGTGGATTGAGCAGCGCCGCCAGCGCATGGTTGCCGCTCGGCAGGCCCCTGGAGGCCAGGAACCAGTAGAAGATCGACACGCCCAGCAGGCCCAGCCCGACCACCAGCATGCCGGTGATGGCGCCGCCGCGGAAGGCCACGTCGAGCGCCGGCCCGATGCCTTGGGTGGCGGCCTGCGCGGTGCGCACGTTGGCGCGCACCGAGACGTTCATGCCGATGAAGCCGCAGGCGCCCGAGAGCACCGCGCCGACCACGAAACCGACCGCGGTCGTGAGGTCGAGGAACAGGGCGATCAGGATCGCGAGCACCACGCCCACGATGGCGATGGTGCGGTACTGCTTGGCCAGGTAGGCCGCCGCGCCCTGCTGGATCGCCGCCGCGATCTCCTGCATGCGCGCGTTGCCCGCGTCCTTGGCGAGGATCCAACTTCGGGCCCAGATGCCGTAGGCCACGGCCACGAGGCCGCAGACGATGGCGAGGATGAGGGGGGTGTTGCCATTCATGCGTTGCATCTCCATTCGTTCGTTGTGACGTGGAGACGGAAAGCGCGAGGATCCGTTGCGTGCAACGCGCGGGAGTCGAGATTTCCGCCGCGTTGCTTCCTCGAAGCTCGCTGCATCCCGGGGAGCCGGGGTGCGGAGCCGATTGGCCAACGGCTGCAATTTACAGGCAAAAACGAAATCGCGTGCGACGGGTCCGTGACTCGGAAAGTAAACTTCGGGTTTGTCCGCATCCCCCTCATACTTTTCAACTACTCGAAAAACGTCATGTCCTTCGACAAAGTCTCCCCCGGCAAGAACGTCCCCGATGCCTTCAACGTCGTGATCGAAATCCCGATGAATGCCGACCCGATCAAGTACGAGGTCGACAAGGAATCGGGCGCGATCTTCGTCGATCGCTTCATGACCACGGCCATGTACTACCCGGCCAACTACGGCTACGTGCCGCAGACGCTGTCGGGCGACGGCGACCCGGTCGACGTGCTGGTGATCGCGCCGTACCCGCTGCTGCCGGGCGTGGTCGTGCCCTGCCGCCCGCTGGGCATCCTGATGATGGAAGACGAAGCCGGCGTGGACGGCAAGGTGCTGGCCGTGCCGACCGACAAGGTGCTGCCGATCTACAGCCACTGGAAATCGGTGGACGACGTGAACCCGATGCGCCTGAAGGCCATCAGCCACTTCTTCGAGCACTACAAGGACCTCGAAGCCGGCAAGTGGGTCAAGGTGCTGGGCTGGGAAGGCATCGACGCCGCCCGCAAGGAAATCCTCGACGGTATCGCCGCCTACAAGAAGTGATCGGGCGGGGCGTGTCGGTCGCCCGGGCAGTCACTCCTGCTCGAACGGCGACCGGCGCGCATCGCGCACGAAGGTGCCGGCCGTCGACGGGCTCGCGCATTCCGCGGCGCCCGCGGGCGTGTCGGTCACCACGATGCGGTCGGCGCTGAATTGCAGGGTGCGGGTGCAACGCCCGCCGAACGGCACCACCAGCCGCTGCTGCTCGTCGAGCCGGCCACCGCCCTGCAGCAGCATGTTGCCGCGTGCATCGGGGCAGATGTAGAGCTCGATGTCGAGCGCGCCGTCGTTCGACGGCGTCACGTCCAGGAAACGCCCGTCCTTCGGACAGCGGCCCTCCACGTAGCGGCCGGTCCAGTGCAGCAGCGGCTCCACCAAGTAGCGGATGCGCCGCTCGTAGTCTTCCCGCAGGCATTTCACGTCGGCCTTGCAGTGCCGATTGCGCACCGCGAGCCAGTCGCGCTGGTCGCGCTTCAGGTAGGTGGCCCATTGGCCGGCATCGGGTATCGCGAGTTGCTTGCGATAGAGCTCGGCCATGCTCTCGTCCTGCAGCGAGAGTGCGGGCGTGGCGCAGATGGTCTTCTCGGTGGGGTTCGAGGCCTTGGCGCAGTCGAAGCTGGCGGCATGGGCCGGGACGCAGGCGAGGGCCGCGAGGCCCAGGGCCAGCGCCCAGGGGAAGAGGGGGCGGATCGATGCGGGCATGCGTTGCTCTCCTGCGCGCCGGGCGCGCGCGATGGCCGCATGCTCGTTCCCGCGCCGGCCGCTGTCGATCTGCCGAACGACTGGGCCGGCTATGCCCTTGGTCGGAGCCTCGGGCTCGACCTCAGCCGCGGGCCGCGTCGCCGGCCAGCCGCATCCATTCGCGGTTGACCGAGCGGGCGTGCGAGTTCCAGTGGCGCGCGGCTTGCTGGAGCTCGTCCCACTGGCGCTGCGCGGCGGCGCTGTCGCCCTGCTGCGCGAGCCAGGCCACGTAGCGCGCACGCGCCTCGACGGTGTTGTAGAGGCTCAGGGTCGATTCGAAGGCCTGGCGCGCTTCGTCGTTGCGGCCCTCGGCGGCCAGGGCGCGGGCCACCAGCAGCGCGACCTCGTCCTTGCGGTAGTCGTCGCGGGTCGAGCGCAGGCTTTGCAGCGCCTGCATCGCTTCGCTGCCCGCGCCGGGACCGTCCGCGGCCAGCAGCGCGCTCGCGAGGCCGAACTGCAGCTCGGGATCGGAGGCCAGCGGGCCCTTGAGCGCGTCGCGGTAGTGCCCGACCGCCTCGCCGGCCTGGCCGCGGTCGAGCGCGGCCTTGGCGAGGCGCAGCTTGTTCTGCGCTGTCGGCGCGAGGTCGTAGGCCTGCTCGGCCGCGCGGTATTCGCGCTCGGGATCGATGAAGCCGATGGCCGCGCTCGCGACCTTGCCCGCGGTGCGCTGCATGCGCGAGGCGGGCAGGTACTCGACCACGAAGTAGACGATGCTGCCCAGCAGCGGAAAGCTGAACAGGATCAGGAGCCAGTACATCTGCTTGCCGTGGCGCATCGCGTGCACCGCGAAGAACAGCGCGATCAGGATGTGCAGACCCAGGCCGACGAATGGCATGACTTTTCCCCTTGTTGTTGGCGATCTGCCGGGGTTATAGCAGCCGTGTTTGGCCGTGGCCTGACGCGGGCCCGCCGCCGCGCTCAGGCGGCCTTGAACGGGCTGCGTTCGCCCAGATGGTCCATGTAGTTCTCGATGCCTTCGCCCTCGCGCTCGAGGAAGCGCTCGACCGCGTCGGCGAAGGCCGGATGCGCGAGCCAGTGGGCGCTGGTGGTCTTCACGGGCATCAGGGCACGCGCCATCTTGTGCTCGCCCTGCGCGCCGCCCTCGAAGCGCTGCACGCCGTGCGCGATGCACCAGGCCAGCGGCTGGTAGTAGCAGGCCTCGAAGTGCAGGCAGTCGACGCGCTCGACCGCACCCCAGTAGCGGCCGTAGGCCACGAGCGGGCTGCCGGTGCTCTCATCGGTGGCCAATGCGATCAGGCTGGCGGCGATCGGCTTGCCCTCGCGCTCGGCGATGAACAGCAGCCAGGCCTCGGGCAGCGTGTCGGCCATGCAATGGAAGAAGTCGCGCGTGAGGTAGGGCGGGTTGCCGTGCTCGCGGTAGGTGCGCGCATAGCAGCGGTGGAAGAAGTCCCAGTCGGCGCGCGAGATGTCGGCCCCGCGCGACCAGCGGAAGCGCACGCCGGCATCGGCGACCTTGCGGCGCTCCTGGCGGATCTTCTTGCGCTTGTCGTGCGAGAGGCTCGCGAGGAAGGCCTCGAAGTCCGCGTAGCCGGGCGCCGGGTTCTGCCAATGGAACTGCACCGTGTGCCGCAGCATCAGCCCGGCCTCGGTGCAGGCCTCGATGTCGGCCGCGGCACCGAACAGCAGGTGCAGCGACGACAACTCGCTCTCCTTGCACCAGGCCACCAGCGCCTGGGCCAGCAGCGCGCGGCCGGCCGCATCGCGCGCGAGCAGGCGCGCGCCGGGCACGGGCGTGAACGGCACCGCGATCGTCGCCTTCGGGTAGTAGGCCAAGCCGTGCTGCTGGTAGGCGTTGGCCCAGGCCCAGTCGAACACGTACTCGCCATAGGAATGGTCCTTGACGTAGACCGGGCAGGCGGCCTCGAGCGTGTCGCCGCGCCAGAGGGTGAAGAACTGGGCCGTCCATCCGCTCTCGGGTGTGGCGCTGCCGCTCTCGTGCAGCGCGGTCAGGTACTCGTGGCGCATGAAAGGCGAGGGTTCGGCCTGCGCGGCGAGCAGCGCGTTCCAGGCCTGCGGGCTCACGTCCGACGGCGACGCGACAACCCGAATGACATAATCGTTCAAGCCTGTTTCTTCCTTCCGTATGACGCTCAAGCTCGCCATCGCGCAACTCAATTTCGTGGTGGGCGATCTCCCCGGCAATGCCCGAAAAATCGTGGCGGCCGCGCGCGAGGCCCATGCCCGGGGCGCTCGCCTTCTGCTGACGCCCGAACTCTCGATCGCCGGCTATGCGGCCGAGGACCTGTTCCTGCGGCCCGCCTTCACCGAAGCTTGCGATGATGCCGTGAAAGGCATCGCCGCCGCTCTGGCCGACCTCAAAGACATGGTCGTGGTGGTGGGGCATCCGAGCGGCGGCAGCCTGCGCGGGCGCTCCGTGTCGGTGCAGCTGCGCCACAACGCGGCCAGCGTGCTCAAGGAAGGCCGCATCCTCCAGACCTACGCCAAGCGCGAGCTGCCCAACTACCAGGTGTTCGACGAGCGTCGCTACTTCGCGCCGGGGCAGGGCACCTGCGTGTTCGAGGCCGGCGGCGTGTCGGTCGGGCTGCTGATCTGCGAGGACGCCTGGTTCGACGAGCCGGCCGAGCTGGCGCGCGCCGCCGGCGCCGAGGTGCTGGCCGTCATCAACGCTTCGCCCTACCACGTGGGCAAGGAGGGCGAGCGCGTGGCGCGCATGGCCGATCGCGCGCGCGCCGTGGGGCTGCCGCTGGTCTATGCCCACCTCGTGGGCGGGCAGGACGAGGTGGTGTTCGACGGCGCCTCCTTCGCGCTGCAGGCCGATGGCGCGCTCGCCATGCAGGCGCCGGGCTTCGAGGAGAAGCTGGTGCTGGCCGAGCTCGAGCGTGCACCGTCGCAGGGCGTGCGCTTCCTGCCCGAGCCCATTGCGGCGCCGCGCGACGCCGAGGCCCAGCTCTGGGATGCGCTGGTGCTCGGCGTGCGCGACTACGTGGGCAAGAACGGTTTTCCGGGCGCGATCCTCGGGCTGTCGGGCGGCATCGATTCGGCGCTGGTGCTCGCGATCGCGGTCGATGCGCTCGGCAAGGACAAGGTGCGTGCGGTGATGATGCCCTCGCCCTACACGGCCGACATCAGCTGGATCGATGCGCGCGACATGGCGGGTCGCCTGGGCGTGCGCTACGACGAGATCTCGATCCGGCCCACCTTCGAGGCGTTCAAGGCGGCGCTGGCCCCCGAGTTCGCGGGCCGGCCCGAGGACACGGCCGAAGAGAACATCCAGGCCCGCATCCGCGGCACGCTGCTGATGGGGTTGTCGAACAAGTTCGGCTCGATCGTTCTCACCACGGGCAACAAGAGCGAGATGGCCACCGGCTACTGCACGCTCTATGGCGACATGGCGGGCGGCTTCGCGGTCATCAAGGACCTGCTGAAGACGACCGTGTTCGCGCTCGCGCGCTGGCGCAATGCCCACGATCCCTACGGCACCGGCGCCGAGCCGATCCCCGAGCGCATCATCACGCGGCCCCCGAGCGCCGAGCTGCGGCCCGACCAGACCGACCAGGACAGCCTGCCGCCCTACGACATCCTCGACGCGATCCTGGCACGCTACATGCAGGACGACGAGGGCATCGACGAGATCATCGCCGCGGGCTACGACCGCGCGGTGGTCGAGCGGGTGGCACGGCTCATCAAGATCAACGAATACAAGCGGCGCCAGGCGCCGGTAGGCATCCGGGTGACGCACCGCAGTTTTGGCAAGGATTGGCGTTACCCTATCACCAGCAAATTCAACGAAACCGCCGGAGCACGCAAACCATGAAGCAGATCACCGCCATCGTCAAACCCTTCAAGCTCGAGGACGTACGCGAGGCCCTGGCCGAAGTGGGCGTCACCGGACTCACCGTGACCGAGGTCAAGGGCTTCGGCCGCCAGAAGGGCCACACCGAGCTGTACCGCGGCGCCGAGTACGTGGTCGACTTCCTGCCGAAGATGAAGGTCGAAGTCGTCGTCAACGAGGGCGACGTCGAGCGCTGCATCGAGGCCATCGTCAACTCGGCGCGCACCGGCAAGATCGGCGACGGCAAGATCTTCGTCACGGCCGTCGAGCGCATCGTGCGCATCCGCACCGGCGAAGAGAACGAGAACGCGGTCTGAGCTGAACCGCAGGGGCCGGCGCTCGCCGGCCTTTCACCAGGGGCTCAGAGGTTCTCGGCCAGCCGGTCGTCGCGCGGATGGCGCGGCACCTCGGCACGCAGCGCCGCGAGCAGCGGCTCGGCTTCGGTGCCGGTGCGCACCAGGCTCATCTGCCAGTCGCCCATCAGGCCGTCGCGCACGCTCTGTCCGAGGAAGTCGAGCAGCTTGTCGTAGTAGCCGGCGCTGTTGAGGATGCCGACCGGCTTGTCGTGGTAGCCGAGCTGGCGCCAGGTCCAGATCTCGAACAGTTCCTCGAAGGTGCCGATGCCGCCGGCCATGGCCAGGAAGGCATCGGCGCGCTCGCCCATCATCGCCTTGCGCTCGTGCATGGTGTCGACCACGTGCAGCTCGTCGCACAGCGGGTTGGCCAGTTCCTTGTCGACCAGTGCCTTGGGGATGATGCCGACCACGCGTCCGCCCGCGGCGCGCGTGGCCTCGGCCACCGTGCCCATCAGGCCGGTGCGGCCGCCGCCGTAGACCAGCTGGCCGCGCTGCTGGCCGATCCAGCGGCCGACCGCCGTGGCGGCTTCAGTGAACTCGGGACGCTCGCCGGGGCGCGAGCCGCAATACACGCAAATCGAAAATTCAGGGGTCATCCCCCGATCATGCCTCGCGCGGCGGGCCCGCTCATGACACGAAGCGCGTCCACAGGGCGGCGGCCCAGATGCAGGTGCACAGCGAGAGCGACAGCAGCACCGCGGCGCTGCCCATGTCCTTGGCGCGCTTGGAGAGGTCGTGCCATTCGGGGCCGATGCGGTCGATGGCCGCTTCCACCGCCGTGTTGAGCAACTCGACGATCATCACCAGCACCGCGCTGCCCGCGAGCAGGGCGATCTCGACCCAGCTGCGGCCGAGCCAGAAGGCGGCGGGGATCATGACCATCGACAGGATGGCCTCCTGCCGGAAGGCCGGCTCGCCCCAGCCGGCACGCAGGCCGTGCAGCGAGATCAGCGTGGCGTGCCAGACGCGATCGAAGCCCTTGCGGGCCTTCTGCGGATTGACGGCGGGATCGGGAAGTTCGGGCAGGGCGCTCATCGGCGGCTCATGGGCTTGGAGGTAATGAGCCGGGTGCCGGCCCAGGCGTCATGCCAGAACTGGCGTTGCGGATGGAAGCGTGCCAGCAGGGCCCAGATGGCCACCCAGCCGAAGACGAGCACCGTGACTTCGGGGCCCGACAGCTTGAAGGGCGCGACGGCGGCGAGCGGCGGCAGGAACCAGATCCAGCTCAGCAGGTAGCGCGCGAGCGCGCGGCGCTGGCTGACCGGGTGACCGTGCGTGTCGACGATGCGGATATTCCAGGTCTTCATCGCCAGCGTCTGGCCCTTGGCCCAGAACCAGACGAAGTAGACGCCGAACACCACGAACAGGAAGGCCTGGAACAGGTGGCGCCGCGAATCCATGGCGTCGCGCATCTGGCCCAGCGTGCTGAAGAGCCAGCCCGAAACGAACACCACCGCGAACAGCAGCATGCCTTCGTAGAGCCAGCAGGCCATGCGGCGCCAGAGTCCCGGAACCGGGTCCTGTGCCGTGGAAGAAGAAACGTCAGACGCAGGAGGGACGAGCGAAGCAGGCGAATCCGACTCCGAAACCTCGGAAGAGCTGGAAACCATCGAGACCTTGGGTCAGGGGGCGGCCGAGGGTTGCTCGAGCGTGCGCCCCGCAGAAGTGGAAGACGGTGTGGAGGATACCGAAGTCGACGGGCCGGACGATGAAGAGTACGGAGACGGCACCTGGGCTTCTGCCGGCACCGGCTGGGGCGTGAAGGTGGCGGGGGCCGCGGCCGAGGGCGTCGCGGGGGCGACGGTGGCCGCAGCCGTGCCGGACGACGCGGCCGGCGGGGTCGTGACGACGGCCGCAGCGGGCACGATGGCCGGCGTCGCGGGCGCCATCGGCGGCGCGAGCTGGATGCGGGGCGTGTGCTGCCCGGGCGGCGTGACCGTGGGCACGGCCACGAGCTTCTGGGACGACACCGGCCGCACCGGGATGGCGGCGCCCTTGGGCTTGGCCGGCGCACGCTCGGCGAGCTTGCGCTTCTCTTCTTCGCTCAGCGCCTGGTACTGCTCCCACTTGGCCTTGCGCTCGTCGGCCGGCACGCGCTTGACCTCGGCGAAGTTCAGGCGCGCCTGGACGCGCTGCTGGTTGCTGAGTGCGGCCCACTCGATCATGCGGCTGCGCAGCGTGATCTGGTCCTCGGCCGGCAGCGAGGCGTAGTTGCGCGATAGCGCGAGCCACTTGCGCTTCTGGCCGACGTTGAGGGTGTTCCAGTGCGGCGCCAGCGGTTGCAGGGCCTGCTGCTGCTCGACGGTGAGCTCGGCCCACAGCGGCTTGGTGAGGGTGGGCGGCTTGGCGGCGGCGGACGCGGCCATGGTGCCGGTCGGCGCGGCCTTGGGCGTCTCCGCGCGAACGGCTTCCGAGCGCACGGGCGTGGTCTGCGCGGCCGCGATCGTCAGTCCCAGTGCCGCGGCGGCCACGGTGCCGGCCCCGGCGAGACGAGCCGCCACGCCTTGCGACCACGAGCGCGAGGAGCGGGGCGAAATCGCGGGGGGCAGGGTGCGGCGTGGCATTCGGATGATCGGTCGGATGGAGGCTTCGGACAGGCGGGAAGGTCTAGGCGGCAGACGGGAGCGGCGAAGCCGGGCGCGGGGCTGGGAGGGCGGGTGAGGCCCTCGTCAGTCGGAGGCGCCGTCGGACTTGAGGAACTGCGCGAAGCCCGGGTCGGTGTAGGCCGCCGGCGGCAGGTCGCCGGTGAGCAGCGCGGAATCGACCTCGGCCAGCTCGCTGGCGCGGTCCTCGTCCTGCATCACGCTGATGGTGACCAGCCCGGCCACCAGGGCCACGAGCGGCACCACGGTGCCGATGCGCGTCCACCAGCCCCAGCCACCACCGCCGCCCAATGCGGCGGTGTTGCCCGCCTGCACCACGGCGGGCGCGGCGCGCAGCTGCGGGGCCTGCTTGCGCTGGGCCACGGCTTGCGCGCGCGCCACGCGCAGGCGTTCGCCGATGTCGTGCGGCAACGCCTGGTTGCCGGCGGACAGGCGCGCGGCCACGCGTTGACCGAATTCGTTTTCGGCGACAGAAGAAAGAGGAACCTTAGTATTCATAGCGAAATTCCCTTGGCTTTGAGCGCCTTGCTCAGAGCGTGGACGGCGCGCGAGCAGTGGGTTTTGACGCTGCCCTCGGAGCAGCCCATTGCGGCGGCCGTCTCTGCGACGTCCATTTCTTCCCAGTAACGCATCAGGAAAGCCTCGCGTTGACGGCCCGGCAATGCCGCGATCTGTTCTTCGATCTCATGCAGGACCTGTGCCCGGCGCGTGGTGTCCTCGGCGCTCTCGGTTTCTCTGGAGTCGGTCGGCGAGGCGAAGTTCTCGAGCAGGTCGAAATCGCCGTCGTCGTCGGTGGCCTCGAAATCGCTGAGGTTCGAGAACAGGGCGCGGCGGGTCTTCTGGCGGCGGAACCAGTCGAGCGTGCAGTTCGACAGGATGCGCTGGAACAGCATCGGCAGCTCGGCGGCCGGCTTGTCGCCGTAGTGCTGGGCCAGCTTCATCATGCTGTCCTGCACGATGTCGAGCGCCGCTTCCTCGTCTCGCACGTGATAGACCGACCGCTTGAAAGCGCGGCGTTCGACGCTTTTCAGGAAATCGGAGAGTTCTTGTTCGGTGGCCAAGCGTGAGAGGGGCGCCGGGCGCCGCGTGGGAATGGATGTCGGGCGGGAATGCCTCGTTGTTGGCCGCGAATTATGCCCGCCGCTCTTGACGAATCGTGTTGCGGGGCGATACGGGCTCGGCGGAACGCCGCGGCGGTGTCATAATCGCCCTCGCAAGTCAAAAGGCAAACGGGTCACGGTCCGGCGGAACAATCAGTCCGCTCATGGCTTTGGCCTCAAGTCCTGGCGCGGCCCCACAAGGGTTGGCAAGGGGCACCCAAGGTTTTTCGTTCCCGAAAAAACTCCAAAGGTTGATCATGGAAATCTCCAAGGCGGAACTCGCTTCCGCAGCAGCCGCGTCCTCCGGCGCCGGCAATCACACGCAAGAACTCATGGGCGCCGAAGTGCTGGTCAAGGCACTGCAGGCCGAAGGCGTCCAGTACATCTGGGGCTATCCCGGTGGTGCGGTTCTCTACATCTACGACGCGTTCTACAAGCAGGACACCATCCAGCACGTGCTGGTGCGCCACGAGCAGGCGGCGGTCCACGCGGCCGACGGCTATGCGCGTGCCACCGGCGAGGTGGGCGTGGCGCTGGTCACCTCGGGTCCGGGCCTGACGAACGCGGTCACGGGCATCGCGACGGCCTACATGGACTCGATCCCGATGGTGATCATCTCGGGCCAGGTCCCCACGGCGGCGATCGGCCTGGATGCCTTCCAGGAATGCGACACCGTCGGCATCACGCGCCCGATCGTCAAGCACAACTTCCTCGTCAAGGATCCGAAGGACCTGGCGATGACGATGAAGAAGGCCTTCCACATCGCACGCAGCGGCCGTCCGGGCCCCGTGGTGGTGGACGTGCCCAAGGACGTCTCGTTCAAGAAGGTGGCCTATGCCGGCTATCCCGAGAAGATCGAGATGCGCTCGTACAACCCGGTGCGCAAGGGCCACGGCGGCCAGATCCGCAAGGCGCTGCAACTGCTGCTCAACGCCAAGCGCCCCTACATCTACACCGGCGGCGGCGTGCTGCTGGGCAATGCCACCAACGAGCTGCGCACGCTGGTCGACATGCTCGGCTACCCGGTCACCAACACGCTGATGGGCCTGGGCGCCTATCCGGCGAGCGACCGCAAGTTCCTCGGCATGCTGGGCATGCACGGCACCATCGAAGCCAACAACGCGATGCAGAACTGCGACGTGCTGCTGGCCGTGGGCGCGCGCTTCGACGACCGCGTGATCGGCAACCCCAAGCACTTCGCGCAGAACGAACGCAAGATCATCCACGTCGACATCGACCCGTCGAGCATCTCCAAACGCGTGAAGGTCGACATCCCGATCGTGGGCGACGTCAAGGACGTGCTCACCGAGCTGATCTCGATGATCCGCGAGAGCACGACCAAGCCCGATGCCGGCGCGCTCGCCAACTGGTGGACCACCATCGAAGGCTGGCGCTCGCGCGACTGCCTCAAGTACGACCGCGGCAACAAGGACGTGATCAAGCCGCAGTTCGTCGTTGAGACGCTGTGGAACATGACCAAGGACGCCGACGCGTACATCACGTCCGACGTCGGCCAGCACCAGATGTGGGCCGCGCAGTACTACCGCTTCGACGAGCCGCGCCGCTGGATCAACTCCGGCGGCCTGGGCACCATGGGCGTGGGCATTCCCTATGCCATGGGCATCAAGCTCGCGAAGCCGGAATCGGAAGTCTTCACCATCACGGGCGAAGGCTCGGTGCAGATGTGCATCCAGGAACTGTCGACCTGCCTGCAGTACAACACGCCAATCAAGATCTGTTCGCTGAACAACCGCTACCTCGGCATGGTGCGCCAGTGGCAGGAGATCGAGTACTCCGGCCGCTACAGCCACAGCTACATGGATGCGCTGCCCAACTTCGTGAAGCTCGCCGAGGCCTATGGCCACGTCGGCATGCTGATCGAGCGTCCGCAGGACGTGGAGCCCGCGCTGCGCGAAGCACGCAAGCTCAAGGACCGCACCGTGTTCATGGATTTCCGCACCGACCCCACCGAGAACGTGTTCCCGATGGTCAAGGCCGGAATGGGCATCACCGAGATGCTGCTGGGGTCCGAGGATCTCTGATCCCTCGGCCTGTTTTCGACCGTTCGTTCTCAACCTTTCACTGACGAATCTATTGCCCGCCGAGCCCGCGTATTACCGTGCGCGGGGGAGGGCGGCGAAAGCGAAAGCTTCCGCGCTGGCGAAAAGAGGAGTCACGCACACATGAAACACATCATTGCCGTTCTGCTGGAAAACGAGCCCGGTGCTCTTTCCCGCGTGGTGGGCCTGTTCTCGGCCCGTGGCTACAACATCGAGTCGCTGACCGTCGCGCCCACCGAGGATGCGAGCCTGTCGCGCATGACCATCGTCACCGCCGGTTCCGACGACGTGATCGAGCAGATCACCAAGCACCTGAACCGCCTGATCGAGGTGGTCAAGGTGGTCGACCTGACCGAAGGCGCCTACACCGAGCGCGAGCTCATGATGGTGAAGGTGCGCGCGGTCGGCAAGGAGCGCGAGGAGATGATGCGCATGGCCGAGATCTTCCGCGGCCGCATCATCGACGTCACCGACAAGAGCTACACCATCGAGCTCACGGGCGACCATGGCAAGAACGACGCCTTCCTCGAGGCGATCGATCGCAGCGCCATCCTCGAGACCGTGCGCACTGGCGCCAGCGGCATCGGCCGCGGCGAACGCATCCTGCGGGTCTGACCCGATGAAAACGGAGCTCGGTCGCTGCCCGTTCGGGCCGAGCTTGTCGAAGCCCCCGCGCGAGCGGGGACTGCATTGAGCCCTTCGACAGGCTCAGGACGAACGGCACAACACACTGCAACTCGCATATCTATCTGGAGAACATCATGAAGGTTTATTACGACAAGGACGCGGACCTGAGCCTGATCAAGGGCAAGACGGTGGCCATCATCGGTTACGGCTCGCAAGGCCACGCGCACGCGCAGAACCTCAACGACAGCGGCGTGAAGGTCGTGGTCGGCCTGCGCAAGGGCGGCGCTTCGTGGGACAAGGTCGGCAAGGCCGGCCTGCAGGTCGCCGAAGTGGCCGATGCCGTGAAGTCCGCCGACGTCGTCATGATCCTGCTGCCCGACGAGCAGATCGCCAACGTCTACAAGAACGACGTGGCGCCGAACATCAAGGAAGGCGCTTCGCTGGTCTTCGCGCACGGCTTCAACGTGCACTACGGCTTCGTGCAGCCGCGCGCCGACCTCGACGTGTGGATGGTCGCTCCCAAGGCCCCGGGCCACACCGTGCGCAGCACCTACACCCAAGGCGGCGGCGTGCCCCACCTCGTGGCCGTGCACCAGGACAAGACCGGCAAGGCGCGTGACCTCGCGCTGAGCTACGCCACCGCCAACGGCGGCGGCAAGGCCGGCATCATCGAGACCAACTTCCGCGAAGAAACCGAGACCGACCTGTTCGGCGAACAAGCGGTTCTGTGCGGCGGCACGGTCGAGCTGATCAAGGCCGGTTTCGAAACGCTGGTGGAAGCCGGCTACGCGCCCGAAATGGCGTACTTCGAATGCCTGCACGAACTGAAGCTCATCGTCGACCTGATCTACGAAGGCGGCATCGCCAACATGAACTACTCGATCTCGAACAACGCCGAGTACGGCGAGTACGTCACGGGCCCGCGCATCGTGACCGACGAGACCAAGAAGATCATGAAGCAGGTGCTCAAGGACATCCAGACCGGCGAATACGCCAAGAGCTTCGTGCTCGAAGCCGCTGCCGGCCAGCCCACGCTGATCAGCCGCCGTCGCCTGGGTGCGGAGCACCAGATCGAAGTGGTTGGCGAAAAGCTGCGCGCGATGATGCCCTGGATCAAGAAGAACAAGCTGGTCGACCAGACCCGCAACTGATCTCCGGGCGAGCAGGGCGCTCCGGCGCCCGATTCCCCCAAGGGCCACCCTCGCGGTGGCCCTTTTGCTTGGAGGGGTGGGCGTGCCCCTGAACTACACTCCCGGGGATGCGATCCAGTGACCGAATTGCTATCGAAGAGATAGCTGAGCCGACAATGCCCATGAGGGACGGAGACCTATCCAATGCATGACGACACCGTCCCCGACGAGGTCCAGCCGCGCAAGCGGCGAAAGGGCATCTACGTCCTGCCGAACCTGTTCACGCTGGCCGCGCTGTTCGGCGGCTTCTATTCGATCGTGATGGCGATGAACGCGCGCTTCGACCTCGCCGCGCTGGGCGTCTTCGCGGCCATGGTGCTCGACAGCCTCGACGGGCGCGTGGCGCGCATGACCAACACGCAGAGCGCGTTCGGCGAGCAGATGGACTCGCTGTCCGACATGGTCTCGTTCGGCGCCGCGCCCGCGCTGATCGCCTACGAGTGGTCGCTCAAGGGCCTGGGCCGCTGGGGCTGGATCGCGGCCTTCGTCTATTGCGCCTGCGCGGCGCTGCGGCTCGCGCGCTTCAACGTCAACACTGGCGTGGTCGACAAGCGCTGGTTCCAGGGCCTGCCGTCGCCTGCGGCGGCGGCGCTGGTGGCCGGCTTCATCTGGCTCATGACCGAATGGGGCAAGCGCGGCGGCGAGGTGCTGTACCTCTCGTGGACCCAGATCACCTGGATCACCTTCGCCTTCACGCTCTATGCGGGCCTCACGATGGTGACCAACGCGCCGTTCTACAGCTTCAAGGACGTGCAGATGAAGAAGAGCGTGCCCTTTGCCGTGATCGTGCTGATCGCGCTCGGCATCGCGGTCATCAACATCCATCCGCCGACGGTGCTGTTCGGCCTGTTCGTGGTCTACGGCCTGAGCGGCTACGTGGTCTATGCATGGCGCAAGGCCAAGGGGCAGCAGACCAGCGTGATCAGCACCTCGACCGAGGAACCCGACGAGCGCGGTTTGCACAACTGAGACAGGCATTGCGGCACTGTCTTCACAAAGTCTCGAAGCCTGTGCTAAATTCGCAACCCTCATGACGAAGATGATTTCGCTGCTGGCCCTACTAGCTCTCCCTCACGGGCGGAGACGGTAGCGCACGCGCAAATCCATCACCACGGCCCGTTCGCACCAGCAACGGGCCGTTTGTTTTTGGGGTTGCTGGTTGATCACCAACCATCACAGCAGAGAAATCGACATGTTGAAGCAACCTCAAGCCAAATACCGTGCGTTCGCGCCCATCGGTCTCAAGGACCGCACTTGGCCCGACGCCGTGCTGACCAAGGCGCCGATCTGGCTGTCGACCGATCTGCGTGACGGCAACCAGGCCCTGGTCGAGCCGATGGACATCACGCGCAAGATGCGCATGTTCGAGACCCTCGTGTCCATCGGCTTCAAGGAAATCGAGGTCGGCTTTCCCTCGGCGTCGCAGGTCGAGTTCGACTTCGTGCGCAAGCTCATCGAGGAAGACCGCATTCCCGACGACGTGACGATCCAGGTGCTGACGCAGGCGCGCGACCACCTGATCGCCTGCACCTTCGAGGCCTTGCAAGGCGCGCCGCGCGCCATCGTCCATCTCTACAACGCCGTGGCGCCCGTGATGCGCCGCGTGGTGCTCGGCATGGACGAGGACGGCATCGTCGAGCTCGCCGCCACGCATGCGCGCATGTTCAACGAGATGGCCGCGAAGCAGCCCGACACGCGCTGGACCTTCCAGTACTCGCCCGAGATGTTCTCGGGCACCGACCTCGCGTTCTCCAAGCGCGTGGTCGACGCGGTCACCGCGGTCTGGGCGCCGACGCCCGAGCGCAAGTGCATCGTCAACCTGCCCTCGACGGTCGAGCACTCCACGCCGAACATCTTTGCCGACATGATCGAGTGGATGCATCGCAACCTCGAACGCCGCGATGCGATCGTGCTCTCGGTGCATCCGCACAACGACCGCGGCACCGGCACCGCCGCCGGCGAGTTCGCGTTGATGGCCGGCGCCGACCGCATCGAAGGCTGCCTGTTCGGCAACGGCGAGCGCACCGGCAACCTCGACCTCGTCAACGTGGCGCTCAACCTCTACACGCAGGGCGTCTCGCCCGAACTCGACTTCTCGAACATCGACGAGATCCGCGCCACGGTCGAGCACTGCAACCAGATCCCCGTGCATCCGCGCCACCCGTACGTGGGCGACCTGGTCTACACCTCGTTCTCGGGCTCGCACCAGGACGCGATCAAGAAGGCCTTCTCGGCGCGCAAGGACGGCGACATCTGGGACATGCCCTACCTCCCGATCGATCCGAAGGACGTCGGCCGCAGCTACGAGGCCGTGATCCGCGTCAACAGCCAGTCGGGCAAGGGCGGCATCGCCTACCTGCTCGAGAGCGAGTACGGCATCGAGATGCCGCGCCGCCTGCAGATGGAATTCAGCCAGACGGTGCAGCGCGTGATGGACGTCGCGGGCAAGGAACTCACGGCCGCGGACCTCTGGCAGCTCTTCGTGCGCGAGTACGGCATCGAGTCGGTGCAGGCGCTCCAGCACCGCGTGCTGCAGGAGGAGGGCAAGGACGGCGCCAACCCCTCGGTGCTTCTGCGCGGCGACCTGGCCTGGAACGGCGAGACCGTGGCCATCGAGGGCCGCGGCAACGGCCCCATCGATGCCTTCACGCACGCGCTGAGCGCCGCGACAGGCCATGCGGTGCGCGTCATCGACTACCACCAGCATGCGATCGGCGCCGGTGCCGACGCCAAGGCCGTGGCCTACCTCGAGTTGCGCGTGGACGAGTCGCGCACGCTGTTCGGCGTGGGCATCGACGAGGACACCATCGCCGCCTCGCTGAAGGCGATCGTCTCGGGCGTGGAGCGCGCCAGGGGCAATGGCGCGCACAGCGCACAATCGGAGACCGCGACCGTCTGAGCCTCGATCCGACCGAAGCGCCAGGTGGCCAGAAACGAAGGAGAACCACGATGACCGACCAGCTCATAATTTTCGACACCACCTTGCGCGACGGCGAGCAGTCGCCCGGCGCCTCGATGACGCGCGACGAGAAGTTGCGCATCGCCAAGCAGCTCGAGCGGCTGCGGGTCGACGTCATCGAGGCCGGCTTCCCGGCCAGCTCGAACGGCGACTTCGAGGCAGTCAAGGCGATCGCCAACGCGATCAAGGAATCGACGGTGTGCGGCCTGTCGCGCGCCAACGACCGCGACATCGCGCGCGCCGCCGAGGCGCTGAAGGGCGCGGCGCGCGGCCGCATCCACACCTTCATCGCGACCTCGCCGCTGCACATGGAGAAGAAGCTGCGCATGTCGCCCGACGAGGTGTATGAGCAGGCCAAGCTCGCGGTGCGCTTCGCGCGCAACCAGGTGGGCGACGTGGAATTCAGCCCCGAGGACGGCTACCGCAGCGATCCCGACTTCCTGTGCCGCGTGATCGAGACCGTGATCGCCGAGGGCGCGACCACCATCAACGTGCCCGACACGGTGGGCTACGCGATCCCCGAGCTCTACGGCAATTTCATCAAGACGCTGCGCGAGCGCATTCCCAACAGCGACAAGGCGATCTGGTCGGTGCACTGTCACAACGACCTCGGCATGGCGGTGGCGAACTCGCTGGCCGGCGTGAAGATCGGCGGCGCGCGCCAGATCGAGTGCACCATCAACGGCCTCGGCGAGCGCGCGGGCAACTGCTCGCTCGAAGAGGTGGTGATGGCCGTGAAGACCCGCAAGGACTACTTCGGCCTCACGCTGAACATCGACACCCAGCACATCGTGGCCGCGAGCCGCATGGTCAGCCAGACCACCGGCTTCGTGGTGCAGCCCAACAAGGCGGTGGTGGGTGCCAATGCCTTCGCACATGCCTCGGGCATCCACCAGGACGGCGTGCTCAAGGCGCGCGACACCTACGAGATCATGCGGGCCGAGGACGTGGGCTGGGCCGCCAACAAGATCGTGCTGGGCAAGCTCAGCGGCCGCAACGCCTTCAAGCAGCGGCTGCAGGAACTGGGCGTGGCCATGGAGAGCGAGGGCGAGATCAACGCCGCCTTCCTGCGCTTCAAGGAGCTGGCCGACCGCAAATCCGAAATTTTCGACGAGGACATCCTCGCGCTTGTCAGCGCGGAAGAGGGTGCGAACGTTGGCGAACAGTTTGCTTTCGTTTCTCTCGCGCAGCACAGCGAAACTGGTGAACGCCCCCAGGCGAAGATCGTCTTCACCGTCCATGGCAAGGAAGTCACGGGCGAGTCGGACGGCAATGGCCCGGTCGATGCTTCCCTGAAGGCCATCGAGTCGCACGTCAAGAGCGGCGCCGAGATGGTGCTTTACTCGGTCAATGCCATCAGTGGCTCGACGGAAAGCCAGGGAGAAGTTACAGTCCGGTTACAAAACGCAGGACGGGTGGTCAACGGCGTCGGGGCGGATCCCGACATCGTGGTGGCGTCAGCAAAGGCTTATTTGAGTGCGCTCAACAAGTTACAGAGCCAAGCTGAGAGAGTGGCGGCACAAGGTTAGGTTTTCGGGCGATCCTTGGTATTCGAATGAAGAAAAGGATGCAAGTAGCTGATATTGCGTGCCTTTTTTGATTTCGATACACTGCGGTCCTTATTCCTGCCGCTGGAGATTTTGTACATGCCCGAAGCCCGTCTCCACCGCGTTTCAAGCCTTCGCACCCTCGCCGTCGCGTTCTGCGCGACGGCTTTTTTGTTGTCCGGCGCCCAGGCCGCCAAGAAAGAGAAGGCGGCCCCTGCCAAGACGGCGGCCGTCTCGAAGAAAGCCCGCGGCGCTGCGCCGGTCGAGGTGAAGCGCAATGCCGCGTCGTCCAAGGTCGCCAAGCGTGGTGGCCGTGCCGAGCGCGACGACAAGGCCGACAAGGTGGTCCGTGGTGGTCGCAACGTGGTGGCCACCCTGCAAAAGAAGAACGGCAAGACCGTGGTGGCCGTGCAGCGCCGCTCGGTGGTCCGTGTCGAGGCGCCGCCGCGCCAGTCCTTCGGCCAGATGGCCGGCCTGCACACCACCGACGACGCGCTCGAGCTCAAGTCGAGCGTCGCGCTGGTGGTCGACCAGGACACGCACGAGGTGCTGTTCAGCAAGAACGACCACGCCGTGCTGCCGATCGCCTCGCTCACCAAGCTCATGACCGGCCTGCTGATCAGCGAGGCCAAGCTGCCGAACGAAGAGCTCATCACCATCACCCAGGACGACGTCGACACCGAGAAGCGCAGCAGCTCGCGCCTGACGGTCGGCACCACGCTCACGCGCGGCGAACTGCTGCACCTGGCGCTGATGTCGAGCGAGAACCGCGCCGCCCACGCGCTGGGCCGCACCTATCCCGGTGGCCTGAGCACCTTCGTGAGCATCATGAACGCCAAGGCGCGCATGCTCGGCATGAAGGACACGCGCTACGTCGAGCCCACCGGCCTGTCGAGCCGCAACCAGTCGAGCGCGCAGGACTTGGCGCTGCTGGTGAACGCCGCCTACGCCGACGCCACCGTGCGTTCGCTGTCCACCTCGCCCGAGTACCAGGTCGAGGTCGGCCGCCGCACCTTGCAGTTCAACACCACCAACCGCCTCGTGAAGAGCCCCGATTGGGACATCGGCGTGCAGAAGACCGGCTACATCTCCGAAGCCGGTCAGTGCCTGGTGATGCAGGCCCGGGTCGCGGGCCGCAAGCTGATCATGGTGTTCCTCGATTCGGCCGGCAAGTTCAGCCGCATCGCCGACGCCGAGCGCGTGCGCCGCTGGGTCGAGGCCACGCATGCCGTGCCGGGTTCGCCGGCCGCCTCGCGCGCCGTGGCGTACCAGATCGCGGGCTGAGCGGGCCTGCCCAAAGAAGAAAGCCGGCAGTTGCCGGCTTTTTTCATGGTGCGGGGGAAGCGCTTCGACCCCTGAGGGTCGCCGCAAGGGCCTGAAACGCGCCCAGGCGCGCTCAAGCCCCCACGGACGGGGTTGCACCGCCCGGCGACCCCGAAGCGGCTGCCACGGCCCCGGCAGCGGGTGCCACGCCCTGCTTGAAGCCCAGCGCCTCCGAGATTTCGTTCGCCGTTGCCTGAAGCTTGGGCAGCCAGCCTTCGTCGAGCCGGTCGGCCGGCGCCGAGATCGACAGCCCCGCGACCAGCTTGCCCTGGTCGTCGTAGATGCCGGCGGCCATGCAGCGCACGCCCAGCTCCAGCTCCTCGTTGTCGCGCGCGATGCCGTACTGGCGCGCCTTCGACAGCTCGCGCTCGAGCGCCGGCAGTTGCGTGATGCTGTTGCGCGTGTGGCCGGCCAGCCCGGTGCGGGTGGCGTAGCTGCGCACCCGCTGCGGATCGTCCGCGGCCAGGAACAGCTTGCCGGTGGAAGTGAGGTGCAGGGCGGCGCGGCCGCCGATGGCGCGCACCACCTGCATGCCCGAGCGCTCGCTGTAGGAGCGCTCGATGTACACGATCTCGTCGCCCTGGCGCATGCTGAGGTTGACCGGCTGCTGCGTGAGCTTGTGCAGCTCGCGCATCGGGCCCAGTGCGGCGTCGCGCACGTTGAGCCGGCCCTTGACCAGGTTGCCGAGCTCCAGCAGGCGCATGCCGAGCCGGTAGCTGCCGGCCTCGGGACGGTCGACGAAGCGGCCGACCGCGAGGTCGTTGAGGATGCGGTGGGTGGTGGAGGGATGAAGCCCCGTCTTTTCGCTGATTTCCTTCAGGGAAATGGCTTCTTCGCGCGAGGCCAGCACGTCGATCAGCGCGAACATGCGTTCGATGACCTGGATGACGGGGGTGGCCGGAATGTCTGAATGGTTTTTTCTCATGGCGCTGTGCGGTGAAGACCGGGCGCCATTTTATCTTGTGAAATCGCTGGCGCGCTGCCAGCGGCCGTCGATCAGCAATTCGTGGGGCGCGAAGCGCGCCTTGTAGTTCATCTTCGGGCTGTGTTCGATCCAGTAGCCCAGGTAGACGTGGGGCAGGCCGAGCTTGCGCGCCTGCTCGATCTGCCAGAGCACGCTGTAGGTGCCGTAGGCCATGCCGTCCTCGGGCTCGTAGAAGGTGTAGACGGCCGAGATGCCGTCGTTGAGCACGTCGAGGATCGACACCATCTTGAGTGCGCCCGCGCTGCCGTCGGGCAGGGTCTCGCGGAACTCCACCAGCCGCGAGTTCACGCGGCTTTGCAGCAGGAACTGGGTGTACTGGTCGATGCTGTCGTGGTCCATGCCACCGCCCGCGTGGCGGCCGTTCTGGTAGCGCAGGTAGAGCTGGTAGTGCTCGGGCACGAAGCACAGCTTCAGCACGCGGGCCTGCAGGTCGGCGTGCTGCTTGGCGGCACGGCGCTGGCTGCGCGAGGGCTTGAAGGCATTGGCCAGCACCCGCAGCGGCACGCAGGCGCGGCAGCCGTCGCAGTACGGGCGGTAGGTGAACATGCCGCTGCGCCGGAAGCCGCTGAGCACCAGGTCCGAGTACGCGTCGTTGTGGATCAGGTGGCTGGGAGTGGCCACCTGCGAGCGGGCCTGGCGGTCCGGCAGGTAGCTGCAGGGATAGGGCGCGGTCGCGTAGAACTGCAGCGTGTGGAGCGGGAGATCCTTGAGGTGCGTCACGTCGGGTGAGAGGGTCGCGCAGACAGGAGTTCGGACCAGTATACGGGCTCGAAACGCCAGGCGGGCCCCGTCGCTTCCCGAGCCCGGGCCACGTGTTCGACGAAGCGAGCGCGCGGCATTTCGTGCGCGCCCAGGCTCGCGAGGTGGGCCGTGTTCTGCTGGCAGTCGATCATCCGCACGCCGAAGCGCCGGCACAGGCACACCAGCGCCGCCAGCGCGGTCTTCGAGGCGTCGGGGCGGCGCGTGAACATCGACTCGCCGAACACCGCGCCGCCGATCGCCACGCAGTACAGGCCGCCCGCGAGTTCGCCGTCGATCCAGGTCTCGACGCTGTGGGCATGGCCGGCCCGGTGCAATTCGGTATAGGCGGCGACCATGTCCGGCACGATCCAGGTGCCCGACTGGCCCGGGCGGGCCGAGCCCGAGCAGGCCCGGATGACGGCTCCGAAGTCGTGGTCGATGCGGATCTCGCAGCCCGGCGCTTGCGCGAAGCGCGCCAGCGTCTTGCGCAGCGAGCGGTGGAGCCGGAAATCGGCCACCTGCAGCACCATGCGCGGATCGGGGCTCCACCACAGGATCGGCTGGTCCTCGCTGAACCAGGGGAAGACGCAGCGGCCGTAGGCGCGCAAGAGAGTATCGACGTCGAGCGAGCCGCCGGCGGCCAGCAGCCCGGGCACGGGATCGGCGATCCCCCACGCCGTCGAGGGGTCGGGCAGGGCATCGCCGGGTTCGAGCCAGGGCAGTTGTCGCATGGCCATAGGTATACACGGCTTGCGGGGCGCATCTTCGTATCAGAGGCGAAAACCCAACGCCGGCTCCGCCTCGGGCCCCTCGGGCATGCCCCTTTCTGGTGCCCTCCCAATGCACTCGTCCAAAGGCGCACACGTTTGCTCCAGCTCACATATAGTGCGGAGCTTCCTTCGAAGAAGCACCCCATGACGGTCTCCGCGCGCCAGCGTTGTGCGCGGGCCCGGTACAAGAGGACCACGTTGACCACAGACCCCAATCCCATGCGTTTCGGCAGCGGCCAGGCCGTGCGCCGGCTCGAAGACCAGAGTCTTCTTTCAGGTGCCGGCCGCTACACGGACGATGTGTCCCTGCCGAGCCAGTCCCACCTGGTCTTCCTGCGTTCTCCCTACCCTCATGCGCGCATCGCCTCGGTCGACGCCTCGGCGGCGCTCGCGTTGCCGGGGGTGCTCGCAGTGATCACCGGCGCCGACCTGGCCGCGGCCGGCGTCAAGCCGATGCCCGGCGCCGCCGGCTTCAAGCGTGCCGACGGCGGCGACAGCGCCAGCCCCGCGCGCCATGCCATCGCGCACGAACGCGTGCGCTTCGTCGGCGAGGCCGTCGCCGTGGTGGTGGCCGACACCGTCCAGCAGGCGCGCGACGCGGCCGAAGCCGTGATGGTCGAGTACGAGGAGCTGCCGATGGTGGTCGACCTCGCGGCCGCCACCGCCGAAGACGCGCCGCAGCTGTGCGACGAGGCCGGCGGCAACATCGCGGCCGAGATGCGCCACGGCAGCAGCGAGGCCGCCACGGCCGCCTTCGCCAAGGCCGCCCATGTGGTGGCGCTCGACGTGGTCAACCAGCGCGTGGTGGCGCTGACCATCGAGCCGCGCTCGGTGCTCGCCGCGCCCGACGCCGACACCGGCCGCCTCACGATCCGCATGAGCACCCAGATGCCCTCGGGCGTGCGCGACTCGATCTGCGCCGCCATCGGCCTGGCCAAGGACAAGGTCCGCGTGGTGGTCGGCGACGTCGGCGGCGGCTTCGGCATGAAGACCGGCGCCTATCCCGAGGACATCGCGGTGGCCTTCGCGGCGCTGCAGGTGAAGCGCCCCGTGAAATGGGTGGCCGACCGCAGCGAGGAATTCCTCTCGAGCGCCCACGGCCGCGACATCGAGGCCAAGGCCGAGCTCGCGCTCGATGCCAAGGGCCGCATCCTCGCGCTGCGCATCAAGACGCTGGCCAACGTCGGCGCCTATGCCACCGGCACCGGCGTCGCGATCCAGCTGCTGATCGGCCCCTGGGTGCAGACCAGCGTCTACGACATCCAGACCATCGACTTCCATTTCAAGGCGGTGCTCACCAACACCGCGCCCACCGGCGCCTACCGCGGCGCCGGCCGGCCCGAGGCGATCTTCACCATCGAGCGGCTGATGGACGAGGCCGCGCGCCAGACCGGCATCGACCGCATCGAGCTGCGCCGGCGCAACTTCATCCGCCCCGAGCAGATGCCGTACAAGAACCCGATGGCGCAGACCTACGACACCGGCAAGTTCGAATCGGTGATGGACCAGGCGCTGGGCCTGGCCGACTGGAACGGCTTCGAGGGCCGCGCCGCCGAATCGGCGCGCAACGGCCGTCACCGCGGCCTGGGCATCGCCACCTTCCTCGAATGGACCGGCGGCAACGTGTTCGAGGAGCGCGTCACCGTCTCGGTGCAGGCCGACGGCGTGATCGAGGTGTTCTCGGCCGTCAATGCCATGGGGCAGGGCATCGCCACCTCGCTGGCGCAGCTCGCGGTCGACGCCTTCGGCGTGCCGATCGAGAAGGTGCGCGTGGTGCTCGGCGACACCGACCGCGGCGACGGCTTCGGCAGCGCGGGTTCGCGTTCGCTCTTCACCGGCGGCTCGGCCGTGCGCATCGGCGCCGAGCGCACCATCGACAAGGCGCGCGAACTCGCGGCCCAGGAATTCGAGGTGGCGATCGACGACGTGACCTACAGCCGCGGCGCCTTCGCCGTGATCGGCACCGACCTCGAGCTCGACCTGTTCACGCTGGCCGGCAAGCAGCCCGAGCGCGAGATCTTCGTCGACTCCACCAGCACCGTGGCCGGCCCGACCTGGCCCAACGGCTGCCACATCTGCGAGATCGAGATCGATCCGCCCACCGGCGAGATCAGCGTGGTGGCCTACAGCTCGGTCAACGACGTGGGCCGCGTGGTCAACCCGATGATCGTGCGCGGCCAGCTCGAGGGCGGCGCGGTGCAGGGCATCGGCCAGGCGCTCTACGAGCAGGTGGTGTACGACCACGAGACCGGCCAGCCCGTCACCGGCAGCCTGATGGACTACGCCGCGCCGCGCGCCGACATCGTCAGCACCATGTTCCACATGGAGATGGACGAGTCGACGCCGTGCAAGAACAACCCGCTGGGCGTCAAGGGCGTGGGCGAGCTGGGCACCATCGGTGCCACGCCGGCCATCGTCAATGCCGTGGCCGACGCCTTCGCGCGCAACGGCCTCGCCGCCCGCGCACCGCGCCTGCACATGCCGCTGAGCCCCTCGCGCGTGTGGCAGGCGATGCAGACGGTCGACTGAGGACCCGCCGCACGGCCGGTACTGCGGGAGAACCACCATGCTCGTGGTCACCGAACTGCAGACCGAGCCGATCCGGGTCTCGAGCTACCGCTGCGATGCGGGCCCCGATGCTCCGCCTTTCGCCGAGATGCACGAGGGCCATTCGGTCTCGTACGTGCGCAAGGGCAGCTTCGGTTACCGCACGCGCGGCCATGCCTACGAGCTCGTGGCCGGCTCGGTGCTCGTGGGCGCGCCGGGCGACGAATACGTCTGCACCCACGACCACCATGTCTGCGGCGACGAGTGCCTGGCCTTCCACCTCTCGCCGGGCTTCGTCGAGCTGATCGGTGGCGGGCGCGGCACCTGGCAGGCCGGCGGCCTGCCGCCGCTGTCCGGGCTGATGGTGCTCGGCGAACTCGCGCAGGCCGCGGTCGAGGGGCGCAGCGATCTCGGCCTCGACGAGGTCGGCATGCAGTTCGCCCATCGCTTCGTCGACCTCGTGGAGGGTCGCGATGCGCCGCGGTCCGGAGCGGCCCCCGCGCGCGACCGGCGCCGCGCCGTCGATGCCGCGATGTGGATCGCCGAGGGTTCGCACGAGGACATCGGCCTCGAGCAGGCCGCGGCCGAGGCCGGGCTCAGCGCCTTCCATTTCCTGCGGCTGTTCTCCCAGGTGCTGGGCGTGACGCCGCACCAGTACCTGGTGCGTTCGCGGCTGCGCCATGCGGCGCGCCTGCTCGCCGACGGCGATCGTCCCGTGACCGAGATCGCGCTCGACGTGGGCTTTGCCGACCTCAGCAATTTCGTGCGCACCTTCCGGCGCGCCGCCGGTGTCTCGCCGGGCGATTTCCGCCGTGCCGCGCGCGGCGACCGCAAGATTCTCCAAGACCGCCTCGCGGCCTTGCTCGACGATGAGCGCCTGATCCATTCATCGACCAGGAAGCCATCGCCATGCACCACGCCATCGAACTCGAACTGACAGTCCCGGCCTGCGCAGGCCGCCATCCCTGAGCGCGAAGGAGCCCGCCATGGCCACCATCCACCGGGAATTCGAACTCGCCGCGAGCGCGGCACAGGTCTGGGACGCGCTGCGCGACTTCCGCGCCGTGCATCAACGGCTCGCGCCGGGCTTCCTCACGGGCTGTCGCATCGACGAGGAGGGCGCGCGCATCCTCGACTTCTCCAACGGCAGCGTGGCGCGCGAGCTGCCGGTGTCGATCGACGAGTCGTTGCGCCGCATCGCCTACACCGTCACCGGCAGCCGCATGCGGCATCACCATGCGTCGGCGCAGGTGTTCGACGCGGGCGAAGGGCGCTCGCGCTTCGTCTGGATCACCGACGTGCTGCCCGACGAACTCGCGCCCTACATCGCCGGCATGATGGACGAGGGCGCGGCCGCGATGAAGAAGAAGCTCGAGGCCGAGGCTCAGAAGTCCTCGAGCGGCAGCCCGACGTAGTTCTCGGCCAGCGAGGTCGAGGCCGCGTGCGAATGCACGAGGTAGTCGAGCTCGGCCTCCTGGATCTTCTGGCCGAAGGCGCCGGTCTCGGGGAAGCGGTGCATCAGCGAGGTGAACCACCACGAGAAGCGCTCGGCCTTCCAGACCCGGCGCAGGCACAGGTCGGAATAGCGGTCGAGCGCCGAGGCCGAGCGCTCGCGGTAGAAGATCTCGAAGGCGCGCGACAGGTAGCCCACGTCGGCGGTCGCGAGGTTCAGCCCCTTGGCGCCGGTCGGCGGCACGATGTGCGCCGCGTCGCCGGCCAGGAACAGCGAGCCGAAGCGCATCGGCTCGGCCACGAAGCTGCGCAATGGCGCGATGCTCTTCTCGAGCGAAGGCCCGGTCACCAGCCGCTCGCGCGCTTCCGGGTCGAGGCGCGCGCGCAGTTCGTTCCAGAAGGCCTCGTCGCTCCAGTTCTCCACCCGTTCCTCGGTCGGCACCTGCACGTAGTAGCGGCTGCGCGTGGCGCTGCGCATGCTGCACAGCGCGAAGCCGCGCTCGGTGTTGGCATAGATCAGTTCGTGCGACACCGGCGGCACGTCGGCCAGCACGCCGAGCCAGCCGAAGGGGTAGACCTTCTCGTAGGTCTGGATCGCATCGGCCGGCACGCTCGCGCGGCTCACGCCGTGGTAGCCGTCGCAGCCGGCGATGAAGTCGCATTCGATCTCGTGCGTCTGGCCGTCCTTCTCGTAGCGCACGCGCGGCGAGCGCGAATCGAAGTCGTGCAGGCTCACGTTGGCCGCGCTGTAGACCGTGGCCAGGCCCTCGGTCGCGCGCGCTTCCATCAGGTCGCGCGTCACCTCGGTCTGGCCGTACACCGTGACCTGCTTGCCACCCGTGAGGCCGTGCATGTCGATGCGGTGGCGCGCGCCCTTGAACAGCAGTTCGATGCCCCCGTGCGGCAGGCCCTCGGCCTTGGCACGGGCGTCGACGCCGGCACGTTCCAGCAGGTCCATCGTGACCTGCTCGAGCACGCCCGCGCGGATGCGCCCGAGCACGTAGTCGCCGCTCTGGCGTTCGACGATGACGTTGTCGATGCCGGCCTTGAACAGAAGCTGGCCGAGCAGAAGGCCGGCCGGGCCGGCGCCGATGATCGCTACCTGGGTGCGCATGTCGATGTCTCCGAGAAGTTCCGCGAAGCGTAGGGCGCGCGCGCCGCCCTGGCACGCCGGCCGATGCGGCTGTGTGCGATCATGCGAATGGCTGCGCGATGATCGCGCAACTTCCCGCTTCGCCTCACTCATGACCATCGCCAGAGCCGACTTCATCGAGGGCATCGCCAAGGGAATGGCGGTGCTCGAAAGCTTCGACACCGAGCGCCAGCGCCTCAACGCCACCCTGGCGGCCGAGCGCGCCGGTCTCACGCGCGCCGCGGCGCGCCGGCACCTGCTGACCTTGGCGCACCTCGGCTACCTAGAGACCGACGGCAGCTATTTCTGGATGGCGCCCAAGGTGCTGCGCTTCTCGGGCAGCTACCTGGCCTCGTCGCGCCTGCCGCGCGCGCTGCAGCCGACCCTGAACCGGCTCGCGGCGCAGACCGGCGAATCCTTCTCGGCCGTGGTGCTCGACGGCGAGGAGGTGGTGATCGTGGCGCGCAGCGGCAGCTACGGCACGCCCACGCGCGTGCTGGCCTATGGCCTGCACCTGGGCGCGCGGCTGCCGGCCCATGCCACCTCCACCGGCCGCGTGCTGCTGGCCGCGCTGCCACCGGCCGAGTTCACGCGCTGGCTCACGGGCCGCCACCTGGCGCGCCTCACGCCGCAGACCACCACCCAGGCGCGCGCGCTGCGCCAGCTGGTGACGCGCGCGCGCAAGGAAGACCACTGCTTCGCGAGCGAGGAGCACGAACTCGGCGTGCAGGCGCTGGCCGTGCCGCTGCGCGACATGCAGGGCCACACGGTGGCCGCGCTCAACGTGGTGCTGTCGGGCGCGCGCTACCAGGAGGAGGCCGTGCGGCGCGATATGCTGCCGCTGCTGTTCGAGGCCGCGCGCGAGGTGCGCGCGCTGCTTTGAACTTCGCCCGGTCCCTCTGCCTCGAACCGCCAAACCAGAACATCAGGAACCCGCCATGCGACTGCTGCTCCTCGAAGACGACGTGATGATCGGCGAAGCCGTGCTCGACCTGCTGCGTGCCGAGCAGTACGCGGTCGACTGGGTCAAGGACGGCGACAGCGCCGAGTCGGCGCTGCGCACCCAGGACTACGACCTGGTGCTGCTCGACCTCGGCGTGCCGCGCCGCGACGGCCTGGAGGTGCTGCGCAACCTGCGCGCGCGCAAGCAGCGCATGCCGGTGCTGATTGCCACCGCGCGCGATTCGATCCAGCAGCGCATCGAGGGTCTGGACGCCGGCGCCGACGACTACGTGCTCAAGCCCTACGACCTCGACGAGCTGCTGGCGCGCATCCGCGCGCTGCTGCGCCGCGCGGCCGGGCGCGCCGAGCCGGTCTACGAGCACATGGGCGTGAGCATCAATCCCGCCACCCGCGAGGTCAGCGTGGCCGGCCAGCCGGTGGTGCTGTCGGCCCGCGAATGGGCCGTGCTCGAGCCGCTGCTGGCGCGGCCCGGCATGGTGCTCTCGCGCGCGCAGCTCGAGGAGAAGCTCTACAGCTGGAAGGACGAGATCAGCAGCAACGCGGTCGAGGTCTACGTGCATGGCCTGCGCAAGAAGCTCGGCGCGGAGCTGATCCGCAACGTGCGCGGCGTCGGCTACATGGTGCCGAAGGCGTGAGCGGCGTGAGCGGCGTGAGGGGTGTGATGGGACTGGCCGCGCGCATGACCGGCTCGCTGCGCGCGCGCCTGCTGTGGTTCCTGCTCGCGGCCATCGTGCTGGCGGCCGGCGCGCAGGCGCTGGTGGCCTACCGCACGGTGCTCAAGGAGGCCGACGAGATCTTCGACTACCACATGCAGCAGATGGCGCTGTCGCTGCGCGCCGGCCTGCCGCCCAGCGCGGCGGTGGGCGGCCTCGGCGGCGCCGAGCAGAACTTCGATTTCGTGGTGCAGGTCTGGACCGCCGACGGCGTGCGCATCTTCGAGTCGGCCGACCAGGCCGCGCTGCCGCAGCTCGCGGTGCTGGGCTTCGCCGACGTGCGCGCGCGCGGCACCACCTACCGCGTGTTCTCGATGCAGACGCGCGGGCTGGTGATCCAGGTGGCGCAGGACATGGCGGCGCGCCAGCACATGGCCGGCACCCTGGCGCTGCGCACCGTCGCGCCGGTGGCGCTGATGGCGCCGCTGCTGATGCTGGTCGTGTGGTGGGTGGTGAGCCGCTCGCTCGCGCCGGTGGCTCGCGTGCGCACCCAGGTGGCGTCGCGCCAGGCCGACGATCTCTCGCCCGTGAGCGAGGAGAAACTGCCCGACGAGGTGCGGCCGCTGGTGCAGGAACTCAACCTGCTGTTCGATCGTGTGCGGCAGGCCTTCGAGGCGCAGAAGCACTTCGTGGCCGATGCGGCGCACGAGCTGCGCTCGCCGCTGGCCGCGCTCAAGCTGCAGGTGCAGGGCCTGCAGCGCGCCACCGACGACGGCGCGCGCGAGCTCGCCATCGGCCGATTGGTGGCGGGCATCGACCGCGCGACGCGGCTGGTCGAGCAGATGCTCGCGCTAGCGCGCCACGAGGCCAGCATGGCCGCGGGCGCGCCGCCCGAGCCGGTGGCGCTCGCGGAGGTGGCGCGGCTCGCGGTATCGGACGCGGTGGCCGCGGCGCAGGCGCGGCGCATCGACATCGGCATCGCGCGTGCCGACGAGGGCGCCGCGGTGAAGGGCCAGCCCGAGGCGCTGCGCATGCTGCTGCGCAACCTGCTCGAGAACGCCGTGAAGTACACGCCCGAGGACGGCCGCGTCGACATCGCGATCGCGCGCCAGGGCGAGGCGGTCGAGCTCAGCGTCGACGACAGCGGCCCGGGCCTGCCGCCCACCGAGCGCGAGCGCGTGCTCGACCGCTTCTACCGCTCGGGCGAGCCGCAGGCGCCGGGCAGCGGGCTCGGCCTCTCGATCGTCAAGTCGATCGCCGAGCTGCATGGCGCGAGCGTGGTGCTCGATGCCTCGCCGAGCCTGGGCGGACTGCGGGTGGTGGTGCGCTTTCCGCAGCACGCCTGACACCGCGGCCGCGCCCGGCCGGATCGTTCAGCGGCGTTTAAGCGGCGCTTAAGCGAGCGCAACGACATTCCTTCCATCGCATCAGCGTCACGACGCAATGAAAGGAACCGATCCATGAACACCCGACTGACTTCGCCCCGTGCCTTGGTCCTGGCCCTGGCCACCGCGGGCGTGATCGGCGCCGTCGGCGCCGGCGCCTACACCAGCGCGCGCGCCGTGGGCACGCCCACCAATGCCACCGCGACCGCGCCGGCCGCGATGGTCACGCTGCCCGACTTCTCGACCATCACCGCGCGCGACGGCGCGGCCGTGGTCAACATCAGCGTCACCGGCACCATGAAGGCCTCGGACGACGAGGAGGCCGCGCAGATCCAGGGCATCGATCCCGACGATCCGATGTTCCAGTTCTTCCGCCGCTTCCAGGGCCAGATCAATCCGCGCGGCCAGCAGCAGCGCGACGTGCCGGTGCGCGCCCAGGGCTCGGGCTTCATCGTCGATGCCAACGGCATCATCCTGACCAACGCCCACGTGGTGAAGGACGCGAAGGAAGTCACCGTCAAGCTCACCGACCGCCGCGAATACCGCGCCAAGGTGCTGGGCGCCGATGCCAAGACCGACATCGCGGTGCTCAAGATCGACGCCAAGAACCTGCCGGTGCTCGCGCTGGGCAACACCAAGGACCTGAAGGTCGGCGAATGGGTGCTGGCCATCGGCTCGCCCTTCGGCTTCGAGAACACCGTGACGGCCGGCGTGGTCAGCGCCAAGGGCCGCACGCTGCCCGACGACAGCTACGTGCCCTTCATCCAGACCGACGTGGCGGTGAACCCCGGCAACTCGGGCGGCCCGCTGCTCAACACGCGTGGCGAGGTGGTCGGCATCAACTCGCAGATCTACAGCCGCAGCGGCGGCTACCAGGGCGTGTCGTTCTCGATCCCGATCGACGTGGCGGTGCAGGTCAAGGACCAGATCGTCGCCACCGGCAAGGCGGTGCACGGCCGCCTCGGCGTGGCGGTGCAGGAAGTGAACCAGGCCTTCGCCGATTCCTTCAAGCTCGACAAGCCCGAGGGCGCGCTGGTCTCGAACATCGAGAAGGGCGGCCCCGGCGACAAGGCGGGCCTGAAGGCCGGCGACGTGATCCGCAAGGTCGGCGACCAGCCCATCGTGTCCTCGGGCGACCTGCCCGCGGTGATCGGCCAGCAGGCCCCCGGCACCAAGGTCACGCTCGAGGTGTGGCGCCAGGGCGAGCGCCAGGAGCTGACGGCGAAGCTCGGCGATGCCAGCGACAAGCCGGCCCAGGTCGCGAAGGCCGACAAGGCCACCGGCCAGGGCAAGCTGGGCCTGGCGCTGCGTCCGCTGCAGCCCGACGAGAAGCGCGAGGCCGCGGTCGAGACCGGCCTGCTGATCGAGGACGCGGCCGGTCCGTCGGCGATGGCCGGCGTGCAGGCCGGCGACGTGCTGCTGGCGATCAACGGCACGCCCGCCAAGACCGTGGAGCAGGTGCGCGAGGTGGTCGCGAAAGCCGACAAGTCGGTGGCGCTGCTGATCCAGCGCGGCGACGACAAGATCTTCGTGCCGGTGCGCATCGGCTGACCGCCCCGGGCCGGACCCCGACGCGCGACGACCGATGAAGCCGCCGCACCGACGGTCTTCGGCCCCGCAGGCCGAGCACCTCGACCCTGCCGACAGCGCCGCCAACGGGCTGTCGGCCCACATCCTGCCGACCTCCGCCACCATGATCGGCGTGTGCATGACCGTGATGTCCATCGGGCACCTCGGTCCGCGCGACGACCTGCGGCTGGTGATCGATCGGCTGCTCGCGGTCGACGCGCTGGTCTTCCTGGCCAGCGCGTTGCTGTCGTTCATCTCGATGCGCATGCGGCGCTCGGGCGCGCGGCTCGAGGCCTGGGGCGAGGTGGTGTTCATCGCGGGGCTGGCGCTGCTGGCGCTCGGTGCGGTGGCGCTGACTTTCGCCTTGCGCTGAGCCGGCGTCGCCTCTCAGTGCTGGGGGCAGTCGATCGCGCCCGGCCACTCGAGCGTGATGCGCGTGCCGCCGGCGGTGCTCTCTTCCTGCTCGACCGCCGCGATCTCCAGCCGCGCGCCGATGCTCAGCGCGCGCGCCCGCATGTTCGCGATGCCATGTCCCGTCGTCTTCGGCGCGGTGCCCGCGGGCCGCAGCCCGACGCCGTTGTCCGTCAGCACGATGTGCACGCGCGGCGGCTGTACGTCGGCCTGCCAGCGCGCATGCAGCACGATGCGCGTGGCGCGCGCATGCTTGAGCACGTTGGTGAACGCCTCGAGCAGGATGCGCTGCAGCTGCAGCGCGGCCTGGGCCGAGAACGGCGCCACCGGCGGGATCACGCCCACGTCCCACACCAGCGCGATGCCGGCCGCGTCCAGCCGCGGCTGCAGCCGGTAGCGCAGGGTGGCGAGCACGGTGGCGAGGTCGTCGTGCGTGGGCTGCAGCGAGTCGACCGCCATGCGCATCTCGTCGAGCGCGAGCTTCACGTGCTCCTCGACCACGGCGCGGTCGGGCGCGGGCTGGGTCACGACGTTGAGCAGGCCCACGAGCTGCGAGCCGACGCCATCGTGGATCTCGCGCATGATGCGTTGCCGCTCGAGCAGCACGGCCTGTTCCTGCTGCTGCAGCCGCAGCGCGTCGAAGGCCACGCGCAACTGCCCCTCGCGCTCGGCCACGCGTTCGGCCAGGGTGGCGTTGAGCGCGCCGTAGTCGGCCACGGTGCGGCTGTAGCGGTCGACCACCAGGCCCGCGAGGATCAGCACGAAGAAGAACATCGCGCGCGGCGTCTGCGAGGTGTCGGAGCCGCCGAAGAAGCCCATGCGCACCAGCAGCAGGTCGTGCATGCCCGCGAGGATGGCGAGCACGCCCGCCAGCAGCAGCACCATGGCGATCGTGCGGCGCTCGACCCAGGCACTGCGCGCCACCACCGGCAGGCAGGCCACGCCCGTGAGGTTCAGCAGCACCAGGCCGGCGGTCCACAGGGCCGGCCAGGCCAGCACGAAGGAGGCGATGGCGCTCGCGACCGCGATGCCCATGGCCGCGTAGAGCGCGCGCACCAGCCCCGCCGGGCCGCGCTGCAGCACCAGCAGCACGAAGCGCGTGATGAGACCGATGTGCAGCGCATAGCAGACCGCGATCACCACGCCCCAGAGCGGCCAGGGCAGGTTCATGTCGGGCCGCACCCGGTCGACGTTGTGCGGCAGGCCCGAGAGCGCGGCGAGCGCGAAGCAGCCATAGAGCGCCTCGCGCTGGCGCAGCCAGAGCGCGCCCGACAGGCAGCCCATCAGCGCGAGGATGGCCGCATTGGCGATCACCGAGGTGTGGCGCCAGCGCTGGTAGACGCGGTAGCGCGGCAGCAGCTCGCGCTCGGTGCCGTACTGCAGCGTGGCCAGCGCCGCGCCGCGCTGGCGTTGCACGGTGGTGCGGATCACCAGTTCCTGCGCCGCGCCCGTGCGCTGCAGCGAGGCGGCCACCGGCACGAAGGGCGTGCCCTTGGTGTCGTAGGACGGATCGCCCAGCGTGCCGAAGCCCGCGAGCGGCGTGCCGTTGAACTCGATCGCGACCTGGTTGCCCACGCCCGCGAACAGCAGCGCGGCCGGTTCGCTCGCGGGCGCCGCCGCCGCGGGCAGGGCGATGCGGTAGGTGGCCTTGCCGCCGCGGCCCGGAAAGGCCTGGTCCCAGCGGAACGGCAGCTGCACGCGGCGCTCCTCGGCGGGCAGGCCGTCGGGCTCGAGGCGGGCCTCGGCGCTGGTGACGGTGTAGGGCGTGGCGGTGCCGCCGCCGGTACTGCTGGCGGCGGCCGGGCCGGCGATCAGCAGCAGCGCGGCGACCAGGGCGAACAGGAAGCGCAGATCGGAAGAAGAGGCAGTGGCGGCGGAAGGATGCTCAGGGCAGCCAGCCCAGGTTGCGCGCCTCGAACACGGCTTCGGACTTGTTGTGGACATCCAGCTTGCCGTAGATATTGCGGATATGGGTTTGGACGGTCGAAGCCGAGACTCCCATCTGCGCGCCGACTTCGGCATAGGTGAAACCACGGGAAACGAGGTCCAGCACCTCCGATTCGCGCGGCGACAACCGCACCGGCGGCGTGCGCGGGAGCGCCGAGGATGCCATGGCCGAGCCGATCGTGCCCTGGGCCAGCCCAACCAGCGCGCTGGCGCCGGCATGCAGGGGCGCATCGGTGCGCGCCTGCCAGCGGCGCAGCAGCTGCCGCGCGATCACCGGCGACATCGGCGAGCCGCCCGCGCGCAGGTGGCGGATGTGGGCCGCGAGCTCGCTCTCGGTGCCGTCCTTGAGCAGGTAGCCGCTGGCGCCGGCCTCGAAGGCGCGCAGCATGTTGGCCTCGTCGCCGAAGATCGACAGCACCATCACCGCGCAGGCCGGCTGCATGCTGCGGCAGCGGTCGATGACCTGCAGGCCCGGCAGGTCGGGCAGGCCCAGGTCGACCAGCAGCACGTCGACCGCGTTGTCCTCGAGCCAGGCGAGCAGCTCGGTCGCGGTCGAGGCGCTGTGGGCCAGGGTCAGCGAGGGATCGGCATCGACCACGCGGGCCAGGCGTTCGCGCATGCCGGTGTCGTCCTCGACCAGCGCGACCTGCGTGGTCGAGAGAAGGGGGGCGGCTGCGGTGTCGATGGCCATGGCGCGGGGGCTGCGGTCCTCGGTTGGGTGGAGTCCGCAGCGTAGGGGCCGGCGCGCACCGTGCCCATCCTATATACGTGGGATATGTGGGGGGGCGGACCGCGGCGCTCAGCGGCCCGACATGCGCGCCAGCCGCGATGCCACCCGCTGCAGGTGCGCGCCGAGTTCGGGCGGCGACTCGACCTCGAAGTCGTGCCCCAGGCAGCCGAGCCAGACCGCCAGCGCATCGAGCGAGTTGGCCGCGGTCTGGATGCGCGTGCGATCGGGCGCCACGGCCTCGGGCACGCCGCCGACCCACGACAGTTGGCCGTCGAGCGCGGCCACGGGCGCATGCACCAGCACGCGCGCATGGTGCAGGTAGGGCGAGATCTGCAGCGCGTGCTGCATGTAGGCCGCGATGTCGCCGTGCGGCAGCCGCCGCGGCGTGAAGTGCGCGCCGGTGGGCTCGGGGTCGACGATGCGGTCGAGCCTGAAGGTGCGCCAGTCCTCGCGGTCCGTGTCCCAGGCCAGCAGGTACCAGCGCTGGCCGGTCTGCACCACGCGGTGCGGCTCCACGCGGCGGCTGCTGACGACCTCGTGATGGTCGCGGTAGCCGAAGCGCAGCAGCGCGCGGTCGGCGCAGGCCTCGGCGAACAGCGACACCGCCTTGAGCCGGATGTCCGAGCGCTTCTGCAGCACCGGCACCACCGTGGCGCGCAGCTTGTCGAGCCGGCGGCGCAGCCGAGGCGGCATCAATTGCTCGAGCTTGGCCAGCGCGCGCATCGAGGCGTTCTCGATGTCGTTGCCGCCGTCGTTCGTGGCCGGGCCCACGCCCAGGCCGACCGCCACCGCGATCGCTTCCTCGTCCTCGAGCAGCAGCGGCGGCAGGCTGTTGCCCGCGCCCAGCCGGTAGCCGCCGGCCACGCCCGAGGTGGAGTCGACCGTGTAGCCGAGGCTGCGCAGCCGGTCGACGTCGCGGCGCAGGGTGCGCTCGGTGATCTCGAGGCGGCGCGCGAGCTCGGCGCCGGTCCAGGCGCGCTGGGCCTGGAACAGCGACAACAGGCGGATGAGGCGGGCGGTGGCGGACAGCATGGACGCGATGATGCCTGCGATCGAGGACAGGATCTGTCCGCAATGGACCTTAGTCTTCGGGCCTTCCAACACCTCAGACCCCCAGGAGAAAAGCCATGCTCAAGACCTACAACGGCAGCTGCCACTGCGGCAAGGTTCGCTTCCAGGCCGACATCGATCTCGCGGCCGGCACCGGCCGCTGCAACTGCTCGATCTGCGCCAAGGCGCGCAACTGGGGTGCGATCGTGCGCCCCGAGGCCTTCCGGATGGTCAGTGGCGAGGACGATCTGTCGAGCTACCAGTTCGGCTCGTACAGCGCGCACCACCTGTTCTGCCGCCATTGCGGCGTGCGGCCCTTCGGCCGCGGCGACGTGGCCGAGGTCGGTGGCAAGTACGTCAGCATCAACGTCAGCTGCCTCGACGACGCCACGCCCGACGAGCTGGTGGCCGCGCCCGTGATGTACATGGACGGGCGCAACAACAACTGGTTCAACCCGCCGGCCGAGACGCGGCATCTCTGAAAGACGGGCGATAAAAAGCCCCGCGGCCTGGCGGCGGCGGGGCTCGCGCGACGGTGCTCCTCGCTCGCCGCGCTTACTTGCGGCGGCGCGCCGGCTGCTCGGCCGGCACGTAGGTCTGCGACGGCGCCGCGCCGCCATCCACGCCGAGCCGGCCGCCGCCGCCCAGGCCCTGGCCGCGGACCGTCTGCGCCTTGTAGTTGCGCAGCGAACGGACCATCTGATTGAAGGCGTCCATGAAGGCCGCCGCGATCACCTTGCCCTGCGGCGTGCGCGTGTAGCCGCCGATGCCGCCGGCCGCGCGGCCGCCGGCGAGGTCGGCGAAGCCCGCGAAGTCGGTCTTCGAGGCGCTGCCTTCCGCGGCCGCGACCTGCACGCCCGAACGGTTGTCGATCAGGGTCAGCAGCGCCGAGGCTTCCTTGGTCTGCAGGTTCGCGCCCAGGCTCGCGATGGCACGGCCGCGGCCGCCGCCGACCAGCCCGCCGATGGCGCCGCCGAGGCCGCCCGCGTCGTTGTTGCTGAACACGATCTCGGGCGACAGGCCGTAGTCCGACGCCACCATCTGGCCGCGACCGAAGTTGCTGCCGCCGCGCATCTCGCCCGACTGCTGCAGCGCGCGCTCGCGCGTCATCGCGTTCATGCCGGCCGCGCCGCGCTCGACCACCACGAAGCAGTTCGATTGCTGCACCAGCAGGCGCAGCAGGTTGGCGGTGGGCGGCAGCTTGTATTCGCCGGTCAGCACCGTGTACCAGCCGGCATTGACGTTCTCGATCAGCGAGACGGTGCCCAGCGGCGAGTCGCAGCGCTCGAGCGCGCTGCTTTCGCCCGAGGTGGCGGCGCCGGCCGCGCTGCCCGTGGCCACGGTCTTGGCCGATTGGCTGCCCATCTGCATGTCCATGGTCTGGCAACCCGAGAGGGCCAGCAGGCCGGCCAGTGCGCTTGCGAGAGAAAGTTTGGAAAAAGCCATGTCCCGATCTATCAAGTGAAACAACACGGCGCCTGCGCGGCAGGCGCCCCTATCGAACAGCCGAAGGTGGGACCGCGTGGCCAATACGAGCTCCCGATTCGATACCGCGTCGCAAGCGACCGCGCGACGATACGGACCGGTCATCCGGCACGCCAGTGTCGAAAGTCATGTGCGCATGCGCATCGTCCGCGGCGCGGATTCCGGCATGGCCTGGAGTGGAAAAACGGTTCCTCGACCTCGACTCGAACGGGGGCTCTTGGAAGGTGGCCCATCTTCGAAACGCGCCGCCTGAAGCGATGCGCGAACGGCAAGGCCCGAGGGCTTGCGCGATGCGCCGGCTGGCGGAGCGAGGCGCGATTATCCATCTTGAAATCTTCAGGAAAGATGAGCACGGCGAGGGCGTTTTCGCCGTGCGCTTTCGATGAAAACCTTCGTCGTATTTTTGACCTCCAGTTAACATTTCATCGTTGGCGGAGGGTTGTGGCGCGTGATGGATCTCACGCGACCTGCAGTCGGCTGGCGTTGTTTTGTTTTTTTCTTCACTTCCAGAATCAGGAGTTTTCAGATGGCAACCACCAAGAAGAACGTCGTTGGAGAAGCGGCAGCCGAACTCACCCGCCAGCAGGTGCAGCAGGCCCTGGCCATCGCGGGCGCTTCGGATTTCAGCGGCTCGACCGACCCGGCCTTCGTCGGCTCCGTGCTCGTGGCGCTGGCCATCAACACCAGCTCGGTCAGCGCGACCATCGACAACGCGAAGACCCGTCGCGACGCGACCGGCGGTGGCGGTCTCACGGCACACTGATCGGACCGTCGGAAATGAAAAGGCCGGCAAGCGCAATGCTTGCCGGCCGGAGTGGATCGAGTGTCGCGGGATCGGTGCGAGCCCGACGATGCCTGCGTTTGCAAGGCCGCGGCTCAGCGCGCGGCTTGCCTCATCGCATCAATCGCAGCGGAACAGCACGCCGCTCTCGGCCGGTGCCTTGCCGAGCCAGCGCGGGGTCTGGTTCTTGTTGTCGCAGTACAGCTGCGCCTGCGTGTAGGTGGTGGCGCGCAGGACGCCTTCGCGGAACTGCATCACTTCGTTCGGGGGCGTCGAGCAGCCGGCGATGGCCAGCGCGCAGGGGATCGACAGGAGGGCCAGGAGGGACGGTGCATGCCAGTTCATCGCACGATTCTCCGACATTCCCGCGTCTGCCAAGACATGCACCCTCGCGCCCGACGCTTCATCCCTGATTGGCCGCGGCCGCCGCACCCGGGTACAGGTACCTGAAGTAGGGCCCCGAGCTGCCGAACAGTCGTGCCGCGAGCTGCACCGGATCTTCGGCGCTGTGCTTCTCGTAGAGCACCGGTCCCCAGATGATGAAGCCGTCGATGCTGAGCGTGGCGGGCGCGGGCTCGATCGCCTTCCAGGCGTGGGCGAATTTCGAGATCCACGAGAGGGCGTCGGTCAGCGCGTAGTTGGGCACGACCACTGGATGTTCGATGCGGGGCATGACAGTACTCCTGGGTTGAGAGGACTGTACAAATATACAGTAAACTCCATCCCATGGCAGGCGCGCGGCGCACCACTTTCCATTCTCCTTGACGGGTTGCCCGTCCCTTTGATGCTTGACTGCAAGAAGGCTTGAGCCCGGTCCGATGCCGGGCTTTTTTTTGCCCGCGCGATTCGTCGATGGAGGCGTCATCGCGCTGCATGCGAGCGATGAAGAAAGAGCGGATGCGATGCGTGCGATCGGCCATCGATCGTGCCGCCGCATTCGATCATCGGCACGTGTTTGCAGGTCGATTCGCGAGCACAAAGGAAAATGCCCCGCTACCTTGTGAGTAGCGGGGCATCCAGTAGCCTTGCGGCTTGTTTTGGCTCCTCGACCTGGGCTCGAACCAGGGACCTACGGATTAACAGTCCGGCGCTCTACCGACTGAGCTATCGAGGAACAAGCCTCAGATTATAGCGTCGTTTTTGAGGGTCTGGCAAACCGACGCAACTTTTCGCTAAAAAATTTCAGAGCGCGATGCTCACGCCCAATCGCAACGTGCGCGGCGCGCCCGGGAACAGGTAGACGTGACTGAACTGGTAGGGCGATTCCTTCCAGTAGCGGCGATCGAAGACGTTGTCGACGGCCAGCGACCAGCTGGTGTTCACGCCGTTCAACTTGGTGTCGTAGCGCAGCACCGCATCGAGGCGCGTCCACGACGGCAGGCGGATCGAACCATCGGGCAGCACGTTGCGCCGGCCTTCGTACGACAGCTGTCCCGCGATCTCGAGGCCCGCCACCGCGGGCACGCGGTAGGCGACCTGCGCGCGCAGCACTTGCTTGGGCACGTTGGTCGGCGACTGTCCGTTGAGCGCGGGATCGGCCGTGCTGCCGCGGCGCTTCGCATCGATGACCGACACGCTGCCGCCGAGGCGCCAGGGCCCCTGGTTCCATTGCGCGCCGGCCTCGAGCCCGCGATGCACGGCGCGGCCGTCGTTGCGCACCGTGCACGATTCGCCGCAGGCATCGAGGTTGGTCAGCGGCCGCGAGATGTCGAACCACGCAAGCTGCCAGTTGAAGGCCTCGTTGCCGCCCTTGAGGCCCAGCTCCCATTGCCGCGACGCGAGCGCCGCGAGTGCCTGCCCGGCATTGCCGTAGAGGTCGGGCCGGTTCGGCACCACCTGCGACTCCACGCCCTTGCCCCAGCTCGCATAGGCCAGCAGCTCGGGCCGCAGCACGTAGCTCACGGCCACCCACGGCGTGGTCACGTCCTGCTTGTAGCCGGTCGGGTTCGAGCCGTCGTTGCCGATGCTGCTGCGGTCGAGCCGCGTGTGGCGCACGCCGACCCAGGTGGTGAAGCGCTCGTTCCAGCGGATCGCGTCCTGCAAGGTGAGCTCGGTCGAGCGCTCGTCGCGGTTGGTCTGCGGCGTGGTGGCATCGGGCGCCGGCGGCACGAAGGAGGTCGCCCAGATGTTGCCGGTGCCCGCATAGTTGTAGGCCTGGTTCTGGAAGCGGTTGCGCACGCGGCTTTGCAGCAGGCCGATGCCGAGCTCGTGCCGCACGCTGCCCGTCATCACGTTGCCCTTGAGGTTGAGGCTGCCCGCGGTCTGCGTGCGGCGCTCGTTCTCGCTGCGGAAGTCGTAGACGTCGAAGGTGCCGTCGCTGCAGTAGCGGTCGTAGTTGCCCTCGGCGCCGCAGCCGAAGGCGTAGGCCAGGCGGTCGTCGGTGCGCAGCCGCTGGCGGCCGATCTGCGCGCTCCAGCGCCAGTCGGCGTTGATGGCCTGGCTGAAGCGCAGCGTGCCGGTCAGCGCATCGAATTCCGAGGGTTGCGACCACGGCTGGTTGTTGAGGTTGATGCGCGGATCGACCGGTGCCGGCAGCCGGGCGCCCAGCAGGCTGTAGCCGTTTTGGCTCGGCTGTGTCTTGCGGCTCTTCTCGATCTCGAACTCGAGCACCGAGTCGCGCGTGATGCGCCAGTCGGCCGCGAGCGAGAACAGGTTGCGGTTGCCGTCGAGGTCGTGCACCAGCGGCTTGAGGTTCTCGGCCGCGACGTTGATCCGGTAGCCGAACTCGCGCTGCGCACCGAAGCGCCCGCCGAGGTCGACCGCGCCGAGCAGGCTGCCGCGGCTCGTGGTCTCGATGCGCACGGTGCGCAGATCGTGTTCGGTCGGCCGCTTGACCACGTAGTTGACGAGCCCGCCCGGCGCACTGGTGCCGGCCTGGATGCCGCTGGTGCCGCGCAGGATCTCGACGCGCTCCTTGTTGTCGAGCGGGATCGAGGTCTCGGCGCTGATCGGCAGGCCCTCGCGCCGGTAGTTGAAGCGGTTGTCGAGCACGAAGCCGCGCACCGTGAGGTAGTCCCAGTAGCCGGCCGAGTTGTAGGCATCGGTCACCGAGGCATCGAACTGCGTGAGGTCCGCGAGGCGGCGCGCGCCGCTCGCGCGCAGCTGGTTGCTGTCGATCACGGTGGCCGACAGCGGCAGCTCGCGCAGCGGCACGTCGCCGAAGCCGCTGATCTCGGCCGGCGGCGCGAGTGCCGCCGGGTTCACGGTCACGGCGGGCAGCGCGGTGGTGTCCTGTGCCTGGGCGAAGGCACCGTGAGCAGCGAGCAGGGCGGCCATCGCGCAGGCGATGGGGGTGCGGGAAAGAAGAAGAGAGGGATGCGTCATTCGGTCGGGTTTCAGGGCTTCGCAGCCGATGCGGTGCGGTGGGCGTCGATGGCCGCCATCCATTGCGCGGCCGTGCCTTCGGGATCCTCGGCGGCGACCAGCGCGCGCACCACGGCGACGGAACCCACGCCGGTGGCGAGCACCTCGGGCAGGCGCAACGCGTCGATGCCGCCGATGCCCACCTGCGGATAGCCGCGCAGCAATCGCGCATAGGCCGCGAGCCGCGCCACGCCCTGTGGCGCGGTCGCCATCTTCTTGAGCGTGGTCGGATAGACCGCGCCCATCGCGATGTAGCTCGGGCTCACGGCGTCGGCGCGCACCATCTCGGCATAGCCGTGCGTGCTGATGCCCAGGCGCAGGCCGGCGGCGTGGATCTGTCGCAGCTCCTCGGGCGCGAGCGCGTCGAGGTCTTCCTGGCCCAGGTGCACGCCGTAGGCGCGTGCCTCGATCGCCACGCGCCAGTGGTCGTTGATGAACAGCAGCGCGCCGGTGCCTTGCACGGCCGCCACGGCCGCGTGAACCTCGCGCGCCACGGCCGCCGCGTCGTCCGACTTGAAGCGCAGCTGCACCGTCGGCACGCCCGCGCGCGCCATGCGGCCGACCCAGGCGGCATCGGGCAGCACGGCATAGAGGCCGAGCTGCTCGGGGCAGGGCGCGAAGGCGTTGTCGCGCGCCGCCGGCGGAAATTCGCGCAGGCCGAAATCAACGGGCGCGTCGGGCCAGCGCTGCGCATCGAAGCCGCCGAGGCGTTCGCTCTGCGCGCGCCAGGCGCGTGCGATGCATTCGGCGTCGATGTCGATGAAGCCGAGCGCGCCGCAGGCCTGTCGCGCGCCGCGGTAGATGGCGTCGTCGGCGCTATAGGCAATGGCGGCTGCGGGGGCCGAGGTGGCGGCGCCGAAGCGCAAGCCATGCGCCGCGACGATCTCCTGCGCGACGCGCGCGCGGTCCAGGTGAAGGCTGTCGTTCATGGTGCCGCTCATCCCGCGTGATGCCAGAACGGCGTGCCCAGCACCGGCGTGCTCGCCTGCGCCGCATCCTGCGCGGCCATGGCGCCGGCGCGGCGCGCGGCCCGGCCGGCCTGCACCGCATCGGCGAAGGCACCGGCCATCGCGACCGGGTCCTGCGCGAGAGCGACGGCGGTGTTCAGCAGCACACCGTCGAAGCCCCACTCCATCACCTGGCAGGCATGCGAGGGCAGGCCCAGTCCGGCGTCGACCAGCATCGGCACCTCGAGCCGGTCGCGCAGCACCTGCAGCGCATAGGGATTGACCGGTCCGCGGCCGGTACCGATCGGCGCGGCCCACGGCATCACGGCCTGGCAGCCGACGTCGACCAGCCGCTGGCACAGCACCAGGTCCTCGGTGCAGTAGGGCAGCACCTTGAAGCCGTCGCGGATCAGCTGCGAGGCGGCATCGACCAGGTTCAGCGTGTCGGGCTGCAGCGTGTAGTCGTCGCCGATCAGCTCGAGCTTGATCCACGGCGTGTCGAACAACTCGCGCGCCATCTGCGCGGTGGCGACCACCTCCTGCACGCTGTGGCAGCCCGCGGTGTTGGGCAGCACCGGCACCTCGAGCCGGCGCAGCAGCTCCCAGAAGCCGTTGCCGAGCTCGCTGTTGCCCGAGCCCTGGTTCGCGGTCTGGCGCCGCAGCGAGGCCGTGAGCATCGCGGGCTTCGCGCGCTTCACGGCGGCCTCGAGCAGGTCGGGCGAGGGATAGCGCGCGGTGCCCAGCAGCAGGCGGCTGTGGAAGGTCTCGCCGTAGAGCACCAGCGGATCGTTCGGGGTCGTGGTCATCGGTCTTGTCTCCATCAATGCGTTCAGCCGCCCGTCACGGGGCGGATCACTTCGACGCGGTCGTCGGGCCGCAGCGCGCGCGCTGCATAGGCCGAGCGCGGCACGAACTCGCGGTTCACGGCCACCGCGAAGGGCGGCGTGGCATTCAGCGCGGCGAGTGCGTCGGTCAGCGTGGCGTGCTCGGGCAGCGCGAAGGGCTTGTCGTTGATCAGGATGTTCATCGTCGTCATGGGGTCTCCAGGCCGAAGCCTTGCGCGAGAGGCGAGAGGCCCTGCGCGAGCCACTCCATGGCGGCGTCGAGCAGCGCGGGCGCGATCATGAAACCATGGCGGTACAGGCCGTTGATCTGCAGCACGCGCGGCCGCGGCTGGCGCAGCGCGGGCAGGTTGTCGGGCAGGGTGGGGCGGCATTGCGTCGCGATCTCGACGATGCGCGCCTCGGCGAAGCCGCTGTGCACCGCATAGGCGGCACTCAGCAGCTCCAGCGTGGAGCGCACGCTCGCGGGCGACATGTCGTCCGATTCGATCTCGGTCGCGCCGATCACGAACAGGCCCTCGGGCTTGGGCGCGATGTAGAGCGGATAGCGCGGATGCACGAGCCGCGTGGGCCGCGCCAGCGTCACGTCGGGCGCATGCACGCGGATCACCTCGCCGCGCACGCCGCGCAGCGCGTTCCACTGCGGCCGGGCACCGAGGCCGCGGCAGTCGATCAACCAGTCGGGCTGGCCCGGCGAACCGGGAGCGAAGTCCTCGGGCGCGCGCGGCGACTGCCAGTGCAGCGTGACCTTGTCGTCGGCCTGCAAGGTCGCGAGCAGCGCGGCCAGCAGCGCGCGGTTGTCGAGCTGGCCTTCGCCGGGCAGGAACAGGCCGCTGGCGAAGCGCCGGCCCAGCGAGGGTTCGAGCGCCTCGATGCCCGCGCCATCGAGCGTGCGCATCGGCGCCAACTCGGGCACCTGCGTGCCGGTGTGGGCCAGCACGCGCGCGAGCCGTGCGGCCTCGTTCGCATCCTGCCGGTGCCACAGCACCAGGGTGCCTTCGCGCTGGAAGAACACCGGCCGCGCCAGCGGCGCGAGCAGCTCGGGCCAGCGCGACAGCGCATGGTGGCCCATGCGCACCAGCGGCACCGGCGCCACCGCCGACTCGGCCAGCGGCGCGAGCATGGCCGCGGCCACGCGCGCGGCCGCGCCTTCGGCCTCGGCACTGCCGGCCTCGTAGAGGTCGACGCGGCAGCCGGCCCGCGCGAGCGTCACGGCCATCAGCCGGCCCATGAGGCCCGCGCCGAGGATCGCCACCGATCGGAAGGGCAGGTTCATCGCCATGCTCCTCGGGCCTTCGAATCGCGTCGATAATTTTCGGCATGACCCAAGGACCCACCCAGCGCTATGCGCGCGTGCTCTCGATCGCCGGCTCCGACAGCGGCGGCGGTGCCGGCATCCAGGCCGATCTCAAGACCTTCGCGGCCCTCGGCTGCTACGGCATGACGGCCATCACCGCGCTCACCGCGCAGAACACGCTCGGCGTCACGGGCATCCACGGCGTGCCGCCGGCCTTCCTCAAGGCGCAGATCCAGGCCGTGGTCGAGGACATCGGCGTCGACGCGGTCAAGCTCGGCATGCTGCATGCGCCCGAGGTGGTCGAGGTCGTGGCCTGGGCCATCGACCACTACCGCCTGCCGAACGTGGTGCTCGACCCCGTGATGGTCGCCACCAGCGGCGACCGCCTGATCGCGGCCGAGACGGTGCAGGTGCTGGTGCGCGAACTGTTCCCGCGCGCCGCGGTGATCACGCCCAACCTCGATGAGGCGGCCCTGCTGATCGGCCATGCGATCGACGGCATCGGCGCGCTCGACGGCGCGGCCGACGAGCTGCTGGCGCTGGGTGCGCGCGCGGTGCTGCTCAAGGGCGGCCACCTGCCGGGCAGCGAGGTGGTCGACGTGCTGCTGCAATCCAGTGGCGAACGCACGCGCCTGGCCTCGCGCCGCATCGAGAGCCGCAACCTGCACGGCACCGGCTGCACGCTGTCGTCGGCCATCGCCGCGCACCTGGCACTGGGCGCGACGCTGCCCGAGGCGGTCGAGCGCGCGCGTGCCTACATCCTCGGCGCGATGGCGGCCGCTGTCGACGTGCAGGTCGGCGCCGGTCATGGCCCGCTCAACCACGGCTTTGCGCCAGTGCCGACGCAGCGCCTGCCGCTGCGGGCTTCGGCCGGCTGAGCCAGGCCAGCACGAAGGTCAACGCCAGCGTCGGCAGCGCCGAGCCGAACTGCGGCGCCCATTTCGCGAGCGCGTGGTAGGCCGCGATGCCCGCGATCCAGATCAGCGCCGCCGCCAGGTCGACCTTGGGACGCGCGCCGGCCGGCGCCACCGCGCGGCCGCCGCCCAGCCGCCCGAGGATCACGCCGTAGAGCGGTACGAACACCGAGCTCAGCAGCAGCAGGAAGGGCTCGAGCGTGTGCATCGGCAGCACCAGCGCGAGCGCGATGCACAGCACGGCCAGCAGCAGGCCCCAGCGCTTCACGCTCCAGCGCGGCAGCAGGCTGTGGGTGGAGACCGAGCCCGAATAGACGTCGCCATAGGCGTTGTCGAGCTCGTCGATCAGGATCAGGCCCAGCGCCACCAGCCCGCCCTGCGCCAGCAGCAGCGCCGTGACCAGGCTGGTGCCGGGCTCGGCTACGCTCACCACCATCACGCCCAGCGCATAGCACCAGATGTTGGCCAGCGCATAGCCGATCCAGGTGCCGCTGAAGGCGCTGCCCAGTCCGCCCGCGCTGCGCTTGCCGTGCCGCGCATAGTCGGCCACCAGCGGCAGCCACGACACCGGCATCGCGATCACGAGGTCGAGGGCGCCGAACATGCCCATGCTGCCGTCGCCCGGGCGCGACCAGAAGGCGTCGAAGCCCTTGGCATGCAACTGGGTTGCGAACTGCCAGCTGAGCCACAGCAGCGACAGCACCACCAGCGGCAGGCCGAAACGGCTCACGAAGCGCCGCACCAGTTTCACCATCGAGCCCGCGAGCAGCGCCAGCAGCACCGCGCCCCACAGCAGCGTGGTCGCCACGCCGCCCCAGGCGCTGCCCAGCCATGGCCCGGCCACCGACTGGCCGATGGCCTGCGTGCCCTCGCGCATGATCACCAGCTCGAAGGTGGTCCAGCCGACCAGCTGCACGATGTTGAGCAGCACCGGCAGCCGCGCGAAGGCGCTGCCGTAGGTGGCATGCATCAGGCCTGCGCTGGCCAGGCCGCTCTCGCAGCCCAGGCGCGCGGTCCAGGCCAGCAGCGCGGCGCCGAGGCACGACCCCAGCGCGATCGCGATCGCCGCGTCGCGCGTGCCCACGGCCGGCACCAGGTAGGCGCCGATCTGCATCACCAGCAGGCCCACGCCCAGGCTGAACCAGAGCGAGGCATGGTCGTGCCAGCCGAAGACGCGCTGCGACGCCGGCAGCGGTGTCAGCGCCTCGTTGGCGAGAGGGTTCGATGTGTCGTCGTGTGCCATCCGTTTTGCTCCGGGCAAAAGGTTTGGCAGGTGGGCGAGGCTCCAGCGGCACGGCCGGCACGCGAGAGAACGTGACAGGCCGCCGGACCAGCTTCCCTGCGCGAGGATTACCTCAATCAGGTTCAAAGGGACTTTCTCAGCCGGGACGGCAAGCCGACCCAACACCCCTAGCGAACCGCCATTTTAGGCCCGTCGCGGCGTACCGGGGGCATTCCGCGAAGTCCGGGACAATCCGCGCCACGACGAACGAGGCGCGCACGAGCGCGCCGAAAGGGAATGACATGGCAGAAGCTGCGATACCGCCGGACTCCACGGATGCCACCCGGCCGTCCGCGGCCGCGACCCGCCTGCGCCGCTTCCGGGTCGATGTCGGCACCATCATCTGCGCCGTCGCGCTGGTCCAGTCGCTGCTGCTGGTGGCGCTGGGCTACTGGGGCGCGCAGCGGCTGGTGTCGCGCGTCGGCGAGTCGGCGCACAAGGTAAGCCACGACCGCGTCGAGGACAACGTGCTGGCCTTCCTCGCCAAGACCCAGGCGGTGGTGCACGCCATCGGCGATTCGCCGAGCCTGCATCCGCTGGGCGAGGACGGCGAGCGCAGCGCCGAGATGCTGTGGACCATGCTCGAGGAAGCCACCGAGCTCGACAGCCTCGGCGTGGCCAGCGACGACGGCCACCTGCTGATGGCCGAGCGCTACCCGGTGTCGGCGATCCGCCAGGTGGTGCGCGACCCGGCCTTCAGCACCGAGACCTGGGAATACAAGCGCTCGGTCGACATCGAGGGCGGCGATCCGCGCCAGCGCTTCGCGACCACGCGCATCGAGTCCTTCCGCAGCGACCATGACGCCACCGAGCGCGACTGGTACCGCGAGGCGCTGGCGCGGAAGGCGCCGGTGTGGACGCCACCGTTCCACCTGGCCGACGGCGAGGAGCTCGGCGTGAGCTACGCCCAGCCGGCCGAGCGGCTCGACGACGAGGGGCGGCATCTGCAGTCGATGGTGGTGGTCGGCCACCTGTCGCTGGGCCACCTGTCGACGCTGGTGCGCCAGTTCGGCAGCCGCGGTCCCGGCGAGAGCGTGCTGCTGAGCGACGACCACCACGTGCTCGCGCGCAGCGACCATCCCGATCCCGTGCGCGCGCTGCAATGGCCCGAGGGCGGCGTGCTCGGCGCGGTGCATGCGCACATGCTGGCCTACGGCATCTCGGAGAACGTGGAGGACGAGAGTTTCGTCGTCACCCACGCGGGCGAGCGCTACCGGGTCGAGTCCTCGCGCATCGGCCCCACGGGCTGGGAGCTGATCAGCTGGGAGCCCGAGGCCGCGCTGCTCGCCGGCTTGGAGCGCCTGGTGCGCTGGGGCCTGCTGTTGACCCTGGCCTTCCTGGCGTTCGCGCTCTTCATCTCGCTGCGGCTGTCGAAGCTGGTGACCGCGCCGATCGAGAAGCTGTCGCAGACCGCGCGCCGCATCGGCCGGCTCGAGCTCGACGACCTGCCGCAGCAGCCCAGCCGCGTGCTCGAGATCCAGCACCTGAACCAGGCGCTCGACGACTCCGCGCGCAGCCTGCGGGCCTTCAGCAAGTTCGTGCCGGTGCACCTGATCCGCCAGCTCGTGGCCGAGGGCCATGCGCTGGCACCCGGCGGTTCGCCGCGCCGCATCACGGCGATGTTCACCGACGTCGAGGGCTTCACCAGCATCGCCGAATCGCTGGAAGCCGGCGTGCTGGTGCGCCAGCTCACCGAGTACTTCAACCTCGCGCAGCGCGTGTTCGCGCGCCATGGAGGCGTGGTCGACAAGTACATGGGCGACGGCATCATGGTGCTGTGGGGCGCGCCGCTCGACCTGCCCGATGCCGAGTACCGCGCCTGCCTCGCCGCACGCGAGCTGCATGCCGAGATGGCCGAGCTCAACCGCCGCTGGCAGGCCGAGGGGCTGCAGCCTTTCCACACGCGCATCGGCATGCACACCGGCGTGGTGATTGCCGGCGTGCTCGGGTCCAGCGACCGGCTCTCCTACACCGCGCTCGGCGACGTGATCAACGCCGCGAGCCGCATCGAGGGCAGCAACAAGGAGCTGGGCACGCGCACGCTGATGTCCGAAGCCACCCACGCGGGCCTGAACGGGCGGCTGCCCACGCGGCGCATCGAGGAGCAGGTGGCGCTGCGCGGCCGGCAGACGCGCATGGTGCTCTACGAACTGCTCGAGGAGAACGAGGCGCCCTAGAGATCGAGCACCAGCCGCGGCGAACGCGCGCGCGAGCAGCAGGGCAGGAACTGGTCGTTGGCGGCCTGCTCTGCGGGCGTGAGAAAGAGGTCGTGGTGCGCGATCTCGCCCTCGAGCACGCGCGTGAGGCAGGTGCCGCAGACGCCCTGGGCGCAGGACACCGGGATCTCGATGCCCTCGGCCGCGAGCGCGTCCACCACGCTGAGCGCGGCCGGCACGTGCACCACACGGCCGCTGCTGCGCAGCTGCACCTCGAAGCTGCCGGCCTCTCCGACGGGCGGCAGCGCGCCCGTGAAGCATTCGAAATGCACGCGTGCCTCGGACCAGCCGCGCGTACGGGCCGTGGCGCGCACCGCCTCGATGAAGCCCTTCGGTCCGCAGACGTAGAGCTGGCGCCCGGGCGCCGGTTCGCCGATGGTGGCGGCCAGGTCGATGCGCTGCGCGGGCGGGCCGTCGTCGTGGTGGAAGAACACCCGGTCGGCGAAGGCCGCCGCCCGCAGCCGCGCGCGATAGGCCGCGCGCGCCGCGCTGCGGCTGCAGCAGTGCAGCGCGAAGTCGCGGCCCAGCGCCGCGAGCCGGTGCGCCATCGCGAGCAGTGGCGTGATGCCGATGCCGCCGGCCAGCAGCAGGCTGTGGCTCGCCGCTTCGTCGAGCGCGAACAGATTGCGCGGCGTACCGACCTGCAGCAGCGTGCCCTCGGCCACCGCCTCGTGCAGCGCGCGCGAGCCGCCACGTGACGCCGCCTCGCGCAGCACGCCGATCTCGTAGTGGCCGGGCGTCTGCGCGGGCGGGTTGCACAGCGAGTAGGGCCGCACCAGGCCGCCGGGCAGCAGCACCTCGATGTGCGCGCCGGCCTCGAAGGGCGGCAGCGCGCCGCCGTCGGCCGCCTCGAGCCGGAAGCCCGCGATGCCCTCGGCCTCGATCGTCTTGCGCGCGACGCGCACCGCGATGCGTTCGACGGCCGCGCTCATTCGCCCTGCAGGAAGTTGCCGGCCTCGAAGCGTACCGGCGGCGCTTCGGCATCGAAGCTCACGCCGGCCGGGTCGCGGCCCTCGCGCAGCGCGTCGAGCTGGCGCTGCAGCAGCCGGCGCAGCATCACGATGCCGCGGTCGGAGCTCGCCAGGTGCTCCTCCGAATGCGCGGTGATCGCGCCCTGGCTCACCTGCGCCTCGTAGTCGCCGGGAAAGCGGCGGTGCTCCTCCTCGCTGAGCTCCTCCCACAGCTTGCCGTTGAGGCGCGAGCGCACCCGCGCGAGATCGCCGGGCTCCTTCACCCGGCCCACGGTGTAGATGCGGAAGCTGTGGTCGTCGATCGGCAGCACCCAGCCGATCGACTCGACCCGGCCATAGGCCGCCACGCGCGGGTTCGGCACCACGCGCAGGGTCGGCAGCACCGGCCCGGCCACGCGGCGGAACACGCGGCCGTCCTCGAGGCGGCGGATCGAGGTGATCATCACGCCGGTCTCGGTGCTCTCGAAGTTCACCTCGGGCATCTGGCCCATCAGCGCCACGAACTGGGTGCCGCTGAAGCTGCCGTGCAGCACCGGCACGTGGAAGGGGTCGGCCACGTTCTCGTAATGCTGCAGCCAGTTGCAGGGAATGATCCGCGGCCCGCCGCCGCCGATGCTGTTGTCGTCGGCCTCGAGCGTCTCGCCCTCGTCGAGCACCTCCAGGCAGTCGTAGCGCGGCAGCACCGGCTTCTTCTCGGCCGGGCCGAGGTAGGCCCAGACCAGGCCGTAGCGCTCCTCGACCGGGTACCAGGGCTGGCGCACGCGGCCGCGGGTGCGCGCGCCGCCCTCGGGCTCGCAGGGCTGGTCGACGCAGTGGCCCTGCACGTCGAACATCCAGCCGTGGTAGCAGCAGCGGATGCCGCCTTCCTCCACGCGGCCGTAGTAGAGCGAGGCGCCGCGGTGGGCGCAGCGCCAGTGCACCAGGCCGGGCCGGCCGCCCTTGTCGCGGAACAGGATCAGGTCCTCGCCGAGCACGCGCACCTGGCGCGGCGTGTCGGTGGCATCGGCGGCCAGTCCGATCGGATGCCAGTAGCGCCGCAGCAGCTCGCCCATCGGCGTGCCGGCGCCGACCTCGGTCAGCTCGGCCTTGTGGCTCGGCGGCTTGCGGCCGTAGGCGGTGCCGGTGTCGAAGGCGACCGGCTGCCATTCGGCCGCGGAAGAGGAAGAGGAGGGGGGAAGGACGGTGCTCATTCGGGGGTGACTCCTGCGGCCTTGATCAGGTCCGCGACACGGGGGAAATCGGCTTTCTGGCCGGCTCGGAACTCGGCCGGCGTGCTGCCCAGCGGCTCGAAGCCGAAGCCGGCGAGCCGCTCCTGCACGTCGGGCTGGCGCGTGACCGCCTGCAGCGCGGCGACCCATTCGTCGAGCACCGGCTGCGGCGTCTTCGCGGGCGCGTAGACGCCGATCCAGCTGTCGAGGTCGAAGCCCGCGAAGCCCTGCTCGGCGAAGGTCGGCACCTCGGGCATCGAGCGCACGCGGCGCCTTCCGGTGATGCCCAGCACCTTGATGCGGCCGGCCTGCGCCAGGCCGCGCGCGGTGGCCGGGTTGGCCCAGGCCACGCCCAGCGCCTCGCCGAACAGGTCGTTGTGCGCGGCCGCCTCGGCCTTGTAGGGCACGTGGATCAGGTCGATGCCGGCCTGGCGCGCGAGCAGCTCGCCGAACAGGTGGGCGTTCGAGCCGTTGCCCCAGGTGCCGTAGCTGATGCCGCGGTGCGCCTTGGCGTAGGCGACGAACTCGCGCACGTTCGAGAACGGCGCCGAGGCGCGCGCGATCAGCATCGGCCCGCCGGTCGCGAGCTGCGACAGCGGCTCGAAGTCCTTCACCGGGTCGTAGGGCAGGCGCGGCTGCAGCACCACGTTGTTGATGTGCGTGAGCGGCAGCGTCAGCAGCACCGTGTAGCCGTCGGGCGCCGCCTTGGCGACCGCGTCGGCCGCGATGGTGCCGCTGGCGCCTGGCCGGGGCTCGACGATCACCGGTTGGTTCCAGCGCGCCTTGAGCTTCTCGGCGTAGATGCGCGCGATCGAGTCCATCGGCCCGCCGCCCGAGCCGAAGGGGATGATGCGCACCACGCGGGTGGGAAAGTGGGGCGGACTCGCCTGCGCGAGGGCCGGGCCGGCGGCGCCGGCCATGACGGCGCCGAGAAGGCCGAGCGCGCGTCGGCGCGTCGGCTGGGGTCGCAACGGATTCATCGTGTCTCCAGGTCGTGCTGTACTTGTGGACCCGACGATAAGTACCGCCCGTGCCCCGGGCAATTCGAAGCTTTGGATATGAGATATGGCCCGACGTGATATCCGCAGCCTCGATGTCGGCATGCTGCGGACCTTCGATGCGCTGATGCGCGAGCGCAGCGTGTCGCGCGCGGCGACGCGCCTGTTCCTGAGCCAGCCCGCGGTGAGCGCCTCGCTCAACCGGCTGCGCGAGACCTTCGACGACCCGCTGTTCACGCGCACCGCGCACGGCGTGCAGCCCACCGCGCGCGCCACGGCGCTAGCGGGCCAGGTCGAGCGCGTGCTGGCCGACCTGTCGGCCATGCTCGAGCCCGACGACCGCTTCCAGCCCGAGCATTCGCAGCGCATCTTCCGCATCTCGGGCGGCGACTACGCCAGCCACCTGTTGCTGCCGCGGCTGGCCAACGAGCTCGTGGCCTGCGGTTCGCGCGTGCGGCTGTACTGGGAGACCAGCTCCTTCCTCACGCTGACCGAGCGGCTGCGCAAGGGCGATTTCGACGTCGCCGTGCTGCCGCGGCTGCAGCCGCCGAGCGACTGCGAATCGGCGCTGCTCTACGAGGACCGCTACGTGGTCGCGGTGCGACGCGGCCATCCGACCCTGGGCGAGGCCGCCTCGCTCGACGACTTCTGCGCCGCGCCGCATGTGTTCCTGGGCTACGGCAGCTCGGCGCTCGACGACCTGATCGACCAGGTGCTCGCGCGCCAGGGCCGCCAGCGCAGCATGAGCGTGGCCATGACCAGCTTCGGCCAGATCGTCGACCTGCTGGCGCAGACCGACCACGTGGCGGTGATGCCGCTGCGCGTGGCCGCGCGCTTCGACGCGCTGCTCGCGGTGCATCCGCTGCCCTTCGAGTTGCAGGGCTACCGTTCGGTCGTGTGCTGGAACCGGCGCTCGAATTCCGGCGCCGGCGTGCTGTGGCTCAAGGACGCGCTGCTGCGCATCGGGCGCGAGGCCGATGCGGTGCCGATGCCCGTGCCTACGTCGGCCTGACGCGCCGCGCGAAGGCCTCGAGCCCGTCGATGGTCATCTGGACGTGGCGCTCGAAGCTGCTGTCGAGCGGCACCGTGCTGCCGTTGTCCCAGCGCACGATGAAGGCGCGGTTGGCCAGCAGCGGCAGGTTGCGCGAGAGCACCGGGTGGTCGAGCGGCCGGATGGTGTGGACGCGCTCGCGCAGTTCCTCGGCCCAGGTCTGCGTGTTGTCCGAAGGCAGCGGCGAGAACTCCATCGTGAGGAAGCCCAGCATCGCCGCGATCGTGCAGTTGTAGGCCTCGCGCAGCGGCTCGCCCTCGAAGCCGGCCTCGGTCAGCGCCGTCAGCACGCCCTCGACCAGCGCGGTCGGCAGGCTGCCGTTGGACACCAGCTGCGCGCCCAGCAGCTGCGCGACGTTGGGATGGCGCCGCACGGCCGCGCGGCAGCGGCGGAACAGCTCGGCGATCCAGGCCTGCCAGCCCGGCTGAGTGGCATTGGCGGGCGGCGCCACGTCGGCCATGACCGCGGCCGCGACCTCGGCCAGCAACGCCTCGCGCGAACTCACGTGCCAGTGCACCGTGGCCGGATAGACGCCGAGCCGCGCCGCCACCTCGCGCAGGCTGAAGGCGCCGAGGCCGGCCTCGTCGATCAGCGCCAGCGCGACCTCGGCGATCCGGCCCTTGGTCAGCGCGGCGCCGCCCGCGGGTCGGCCGGCGGTGCGGGGCGGGGGAGCGGCTTTCTTGCGCGCGGTGGTCATCGGGTGGGGGCCATTGTTCGGTCGGTGAATTGATTGTATAAACATCGAAAAATTGAGCATCGAACAATTAACGCTGAGCCAAGCGCCAATTCCAGCCGTCCAACCCTTTCCAGGAGCCGCCATGACCCTTGCCCCCATCGACCACGCCCTGGCCGAGGCGCACCGCCGCTTCACCGAGGCCAACCCCGCCAGCCGGCGCCAGTTCGAGGCCAATGCCGAGTCCATGCCAGGCGGCAACACGCGTTCGGTGCTGTTCTACGCGCCGTTCCCGCTGACCATCGCGCGCGGCGAGGGGGCCGCGCTGTGGGACGCCGACGGCCACCGCTACGCCGACTTCATCGCCGAGTACACGGCCGGCGTCTACGGCCACTCGGCGCCCGAGATCCGCGAGGCCGTGATCGAGGCGATGCAGGGCGGCGTCAACCTCACGGGCCACAACCTGCTCGAGGGCCGGCTGGCGCGGACCATCCGCGAGCGCTTCCCGCAGGTCGAGCGACTGCGCTTCACCAACTCGGGCACCGAGGCCAACCTGATGGCGCTCACGGCCGCGCTGCACTTCACGGGGCGGCGCCGCATCGTGGTGTTCTCGGGCGGCTACCACGGCGGCGTGCTGGGCTTCGGCGACCAGCCCTTGCCCACCACCGTGCCCTTCGACTTCCTCGTGCTGCCCTACAACGACGCCGAGACGGCGCGCGCCCGCATCGCCGAGCAGGCCTCGCAGATCGCGGCCGTGCTGGTCGAGCCGATGCAGGGCGCGGCCGGCTGCATCCCGGGGCAGCCCGATTTCCTGCGGGCGCTGCGCGAGGCGGCTACGGCGGCCGGCGCGCTGCTGATCTTCGACGAGGTCATGACCTCGCGGCTGGGCCCGCGCGGGCTCGCCAACGAACTGGGCATCCGCGCCGACCTCACGACCCTGGGCAAGTACATCGGCGGCGGCATGTCCTTCGGCGCCTTCGGCGGCCGCGCCGACGTGATGGCGCAGTTCGACCCGCGCACCGGCGCGCTCGCGCACTCGGGCACCTTCAACAACAACGTGATGACCATGGCGGCCGGGCAGGCGGGCCTGACCCGGCTCTTCACGCCCGAGGCAGCCGGCGCGCTGGCCGAGCGCGGCGAGGCGATGCGCGCGCGGCTCAACGCGCTGGGCGCGAAGGAGGGCGTGGCGCTGCAGTTCACGGGCCTGGGCTCGCTGATGAACGCGCATTTTTTGCAGGGCGAGGTGCGGCGCGTGGCCGATCTCGCGGCGGTCGATGGGCGGCTGCGCCAGCTGCTGTTCTTCCACCTGCTGAACGCGGGCATCTACACCTCGCCGCGTGGTTTCGTGGTGCTGTCGCTGCCGCTCGGCGACGCCGACATCGAGCGCTACCTGGCCGCCATCGGCGGCTTCATCGCAGAGTACCGCGCGCTGCTGCCCGCGCTGGGCTGAACGCGGCTCAGGCCTTGCCGGCCACGCCCAGCAGCTCGTGCAGCCGGGTGCTGGTGGTCGTGTACTGCAGCGGGATCGCCTTGCCGGGGAACACGATCGCCGCGGCGCCCCAGGCGGCCAGCGTGGCCTCGTGGAAGCCGCAGACGATCAGCTTCTTCTTGCCCGGGTAGGTGTTGATGTCGCCGACCGCGAACACGCCCGCTTCGCGCGTCTGGTACTTCTCGGTGTCGACCGGCACCTGCTTGCGCTCGAGCTCGAAGCCCCAGTCGGCGATCGGCCCGAGGCGCGGCGAGATGCCGAGGCAGGCGACCAGCGCATCGAGCGGCAGCTCGACCGTGCTGGCATCGGGCGTGGCGATGCGCAGCGTCTGGCCGTCGAAGCCGCTGGGCTGGCCGACCTGGAAGCCTAGCCTGCCTTCTGCCACCAGCGCGCGCATCGCGGCCACCGTGGCCTCGTCGGCCTGGAAGCCGTCGCGCCGGTGCACCAGCGTGACCTGCCTGGCGATGGCGGTCAGCGCGATCGCGGTTTCGAGCGCCGTGTCGTCGCCGCCATTGACCACCACGGCCTGGCCCGCGAAGCGGTCGAGCGAGTCGGGGTGATAGAACAGCGACCGGCCCTCGAAGCGGCCGATGTTGTCCAGCGCGATGCGCTTGGGCACGAAGGCGCCGACGCCGGCCGCGATGAACACCGTCTTCGCGAGGAAGCTTCGGCCGGCCGAGGTGCCCAGCAGCAGCCGCTGGTCGGCCTGGCGCTCGAGCGTGGCGACCTGCTCGCCGAAATGGAAGACCGGCTTGAACGGCGCCACCTGCGCCAGCAGCGACTGCGCGAGCTCGCGCCCGCTGGTCACCGGGGTGCCGGGAATGTCGTAGATCGGCTTGTGGCCGTACAGCGCCACGCACTGGCCGCCCGCGGCGGGCAGCGCATCGACGATGTGGCAGGAGATCTCGAGCAGGCCGAGCTGGAAGGCCTGGAACAGCCCCACCGGCCCGGCGCCGATGATCAGGGCGTCGGTCTCGATGGGGGCGGGGGACTGGCTCAGCGCACCAGCTCCGAGATCTTGCCCGTCTTGTCCTTCCACTCGTCGGCGTCGGGCAGGGCGGGCTTGCGCTTGGTGATGCTCTTCCAGCCGTCGGCCTGGGCCAGCTCGGCATTGAGCTTGATGAAGGCGATCTGGTCGGCCGGCAGGTCTTCCTCGGCGAAGATCGCGTTGGCCGGGCACTCGGGAATGCAGACCGCGCAGTCGATGCATTCGTCCGGGTCGATCACCAGCATGTTGGGACCTTCGCGGAAGCAGTCGACGGGGCAAACGTCCACGCAGTCGGTGTATTTGCAACGGATGCAGGCTTCGGAGACGACGTGGGTCATTTGGCGTTGTATGCGGTCTGTGGTCGGGAAAAACCCTTGATTTTAGGCCTTTGCGGCGCTCGGCTGCACGAGCACGGCCGCCGAGGTGCGATGCGAGGCCGTATCGACCAGCACCAGCGAGCCCAGCGTGCGCGAGCGCGTGAACGGCAGCACCGCCAGCGGCTGCTGCAGAGCCAGCACCACGTCGCCGATGGCATTGGCCTCGAGCTGGGTCGCGGGCTCGGATTCGAGCGTCGTGATGTTGACCCGGTCGACGATGCGCGCGACCTTGGCCTTGACCCAGCGATGGCCCTGCAGCGCCCAGTAGACGCGGCCCGCGACCAGCGGCTCGTCGTCGAGCCAGGCCACGGTGGCGGTGATCTCGCGCACCGGCTCGAAGGCCTCGGGCGCCAGCAGCCAGTCGCCACGCGACACGTCGACCTCGCGGTCGAGCACGATGCCGGCGCTGTGGCCCGCATGCACGGTCTTCGGCTGGCGCGCGTGGCTCAGCACCTGGGCCACGGTGGCGGTCTGGTTGCTCGGCAGCACGGTCACGCGCTGGCCCGGCTCGACATGGCCCGAGGCCACGCGGCCCCAGAACACGCGGCGGCCCTGCGAGGTGTCGGCCGAGGACGAGAACTTCTCGACCCACTGCACCGGGAAGGCGAAGGGCACCGATTCGTCCTGCGCCGTCACCGGCAGCTGTTCGAGCAGCTCGAGCAGGCTCGGGCCCTCGTAGCCGACCCAGTCGGCATGCCGCGTGGCCACGTTCCAGCCCTTGAGCGCCGAGATCGGCACGATCGCGGCCACCCGCACGCCCGCGGCTTCGGCGAAGGCGTTGAGCGCGGCCGAGATGCGTTCGAAGGCCAGGCCGGCATCGGCGATGGCGTCGAGCTTGTTGACCGCGAACACGATCGACTGCACGCGCAGCAGGTGCGTCAGCAGCGTGTGGCGGCGCGTCTGCGGCAGCAGCTCGCGCTTGACCACGGTGCCGTCTTCCACCTCGGCGGCCCAGGCCAGCTTGGTGGCATCGACCAGCACCACGGCGGCGTCGGCGGCCGAGGCGGCCGTCACCATGTTGCGCGTGTACTGCTCGTGGCCCGGCGCGTCGCCGATGATGAACTTGCGCCTGGCGGTCGAGAAGTAGCGGTAGGCCACGTCGATCGTGATGCCTTGCTCGCGCTCGGCCGACAGGCCGTCGGTCAGCAGCGCGAGGTCGGTTTCGCCGCCGCGCTGCACGCCAGCGAGCTGGTCCTGCAGCACGGTCTTGCTGTCGACCAGCAGGCGGCCGATCAGCGTGCTCTTGCCGTCGTCGACCGAGCCGCAGGTGATGAAGCGCAGCGCGGTGCCGGTATCGGCTGTGATTTCGGGTTGAAGCGTGGTGGCGGTCATGGGTTTCTTTCGGGAGACACCGCGGAACCGGCTTTGCCGGGCCGCTGGTGTCGCCCCCTTGAGGGGGGAGTCGAGCTACACGAAGTGAGCGAGGGACGGGGGTGGGTCAGAAATAACCGTCTTTCTTGCGTTTTTCCATCGAAGCTTCGGACGTCATGTCGTCCATCCGGGTGGCGCCGCGTTCGCTGACGTCGACCGACAGCGTCTCGAGCACCACGTCGCCCGCGTCGGCGGCGAGGCTCTCGACCGGGCAGGTGGTCGTGATGTCGCCCACGGTGCGGAAGCGCACGTCGCGCACCAGCACGGTTTCGCCGTCGCGCGGCGGGGTCAGTTCGGTCACCGGCACCAGCAGGCCGCGGCGCTCGACCACCTCGCGCTTGTGCGTGTAGTAGATCGAGGGCAGGCCGACATGCTCGCGCTCGATGTACTGCCAGACGTCGAGTTCGGTCCAGTTCGAGATCGGGAACACGCGGAAGTGCTCGCCCGGTGCCAGGCGGGTGTTGAACAGGGTCCAGAGCTCGGGGCGCTGGTCCTTGGGCTGCCATTGGCCGAAGCTGTCGCGGTGCGAGAAGATGCGCTCCTTGGCGCGGGCCTTCTCTTCGTCGCGGCGCGCGCCGCCGATCAGCGCGTCGAAGCGGAATTCCTCGATCGCCTCGAGCAGCGTCACCGACTGGTGCGCGTTGCGCGACTCGCCCGGATGCGCGAGGCGCACCGTGCCGCGCTTCATCGAATCCTCGACGCTGCGCACGATCAGCTCGGCGCCCAGTTCCTTGGCGCGCTGGTCGCGGTAGTCGGTCACTTCGGGGAAGTTGTGGCCGGTGTCGATCATCAAGAGCGGATAGGGCAGGCGGCCGACGCCGAAGGCCTTCTCGGCGCACTTCAGCAGCACCAGCGAATCCTTGCCGCCCGAGAACAGCAGCGCGGGGCGCTCGAAGGCCGCGGCCACTTCGCGCAGGATGAAGATGGTTTCTTCTTCCAGCGCATCGAGGTGCGTGTTGGACAGGTGCGCCGGCGGCAGCAGCAGATCGGATTCGGTACGGGCGTTCATCGGGTGGGGCGCTGGAGATTCGGAGTCGGTGGAGCGTGCGTTCAATGCGAGAGGTGCAGGCCGCATTCGCGGTTGTCCTCGCCCTTGGTCGGGTCCACGTAGTCGAAGTTGTTCGGCAGGCCGTGCGCCTCGCAGTAGGTGTAGAGGTCCTTGGACGACCAGTGCAAGAGCGGCGCGACCTTGATCAGGCCGTCGGGGTTGATGCTGACCGGCTCCATCTGCGCGCGCACGGCCGTGTCGGTGGCGCGCAGCGCGGTGAACCAGACCTTGGGCGCTGTCTCGCGCAAGGCGCGTGCGAAGGGCTCGAGCTTCACTTCCTCGGTGAAGGCGGCGTGGCGCGGATCGTCGAGCGCCGGCGTCGGGCCGTCGACCGCCTCGCGGTGCGCGCGCGAGCGGCGCGGCAGGTAGATGTGCAGGTCCAGGCCCAGCTGCTTGGTCACCTCGTCGGCGAAGCGGTAGGTGGCCTCGGTGTTGTAGCCGTTGTCCATCCAGATCACCGGCACGTCGCGCTTCGCGCGCGTCACCATGTGCAGGATCACGGCCTCGAAGGGCCGGAAATTGGTGGTGACGATCGCGTTCTGGCCCAGGCCGATGGCCCAGTCCACCAGGCCTTCGGCGTTGCGGCCGAGTTCGGTGTTGATGCGTGCGAGGTCGATGCTCATGGATGAATCAAGCGTTGCTGTGGGAACTCAGTTGCCGGCCGCGAAGTGCGGCGCGGTCTGCACCGCGTCGCCCTGGTAGAAGGCCGAGAAGCGGTCGAACTGGCGCTGCGCGTCGGAGGCGTCCACGCCTTCCTTGAGCACGGCGCTCGAGAAGCCGGTGCGTTCCATCTGCACCAACTGGTCGATCAGCACGTCGCCGGTGGCGCGGATGTCGCCCTTGAAGCCCAGGCGGCGGCGCAGCAGGAAGGCCTGGCTGTAGGCGCGGCCGTCGGTGAACTTCGGGAAGTGCAGGTCGATGCGTTCGATGTCCGACAGGCAGACCTCGATCGCGAGCGGATCGGCGTCGTTCGCCAGTTGCAGCACCTTCGGGTCGCCGTCGTCCACGTGTTCCTCGGCCGCCAGGATGTTGAGCGTCTTGTTCATGCTGCTTCCTCCACCTTGAACCGCGCACCGTTGGCCGCGGCCTTGAACGGGTCGGGTCCCACGCGGCGCAGCGTGTCGATGAAGTTCTCGCCGTTTTCGCGCGTGTCGCGGTAGGTCGTGAGCACGGCCTCGATCACGCCCGGCACTTCGGCCGCCGAGAACGAGGGGCCGACCACCTTGCCGGCCTGCGGCGTGCCGCTGAGGGCCGAGCCGTCGGAGCCGCCGAGCGTGACCTGGTACCACTCCTTGCCGTCCTTGTCGACGCCCAGGATGCCGATGTGGCCGCTGTGGTGGTGGCCGCAGGAGTTGATGCAGCCGCTGATGTGCAGGTCGATCTCGCCGATGTCGTCGAGCTCGTCGAGGTCCTGGTAGCGCTCGGTGATCGCCTCGGCGATCGGGATCGAGCGCGCATTGGCCAGCGCGCAGAAGTCGCCGCCGGGGCAGGCGATCATGTCGGTCAGCAGGTGCACGTTGGCGCTCGCGAAGCCGGCCGCGCGGGCGGCGAGCCACAGCGCATGCAGGTCTTCGGCGTGCACCCAGGGCAGCACCACGTTCTGGTCGTGCGTCACGCGGGCTTCGCCGGCCGAGAAGCGGTCGGCCAGTTGCGCGAGCGTGTCGAGCTGGTCGGCCGAGGCATCGCCGGGCGCCTGCTTCAGGCGCTTGAACGACAGCGTGACCGCGCGCAGGGCCGGGTTCTTGTGCGGCGCCACGTTGCGCGCGAGCCAGCGTGCGAACTGCACGTCCTCGGCGGCATGGGCGCGCAGCTCGGCGTCGGTCTTCTCGGCGCTCTGCAGCACGCGGGTGGCCAGTTCCGGCGGCACGAAGGAGGCGGCCACGCGGTCGAACTCTTCCTGCGTGATGGTGTGCGGCGCGCCGTCGTGCTCGAGGATCTGCTTGTACTCGGCATCGACGTCGTCGATGTAGCGCTGGCCTTCGGCCTTCACCAGGATCTTGATGCGCGCCTTGTAGATGTTGTCGCGGCGGCCATAGCGGTTGTAGACCCGGATCACGGCCTCGAGGTAGTTCATGATCTGCTGCCACGGCAGGAACTCGCGCAGCACCGTGCCCACGATCGGCGTGCGGCCCATGCCGCCACCCACCTGCACGCGGAAGCCGATCTCGCCGGCCTCGTTCTTCACCAGCTTCAGGCCCACGTCGTGCCAGCCCGTGGCCGCGCGGTCCTCGTCGGCGCCCGTGATCGCGATCTTGAACTTGCGCGGCAGGAACGCGAACTCGGGATGCAGCGTGCTCCACTGGCGCATGATTTCGGCGTAGGGGCGCGGATCGGCCACCTCGTCGATCGCGATACCGGCGCGCTCGTCGCTGGTGATGTTGCGGATGCAGTTGCCGCTGGTCTGGATGCCGTGCATATCGACCGAGGCCAGCAGGTCCATCACGTCGGCCGACTTGGCGAGCGGGATCCAGTTGAACTGGACGTTCTGGCGGGTCGAGAAGTGGGCGTAGTGGGTGGGCAGCTTCTGGCTGCCGAGCTGACCCTGGGTCTCGATGGCCTTCTTGTAGACCTCGGCCTCGGGCTCGTCGTATTCGCGGGCGATCTTCGCGAGCACGCGCACCTGCCGGCTCGAGAGTTCGCCGTAGGGCACGGCCACGCGCAGCATCGGGGCGTAGCGCTGCACGTACCAGCCGTTCTGCAGCCGCAGGGGACGGAACTCGTCTTCGTGGAGGCGGCCCTTTTGCCAGCGCTCGAGCTGGTCGCGGAATTGGGCGGCTCGTTGATGAACGAACTGGCGGTCGAAGTCTGTGTATTGGTACATCGTGCGTGAGTCTTGTCTTGAAGTGCGGTGCGTCCAGCGCGCCAGCAAGAAGCCGGGATTCTGAAAGCGTGCCTTATGGAACCAAACTATTTTTTGGTTCGCGCCTTATGCGGATAAGCTTATTCGCCAGTGTTCATGCGGGTTTGCGGGCGGTTGGATGCTTATTCTGGATAAGGGCGGGTGCGGGGGGAGGGGGGATTTTAGGAAGCCTTTGGGGTGGGGGTTGGGTTGGGGGTGTGTTCTGTTTTTAGGCTGTTGGCCGGGTCTCGCCCCGGCGGGCGAGTCACTTTCTTTTGCTTCGCCAAAAGAAAGTAACCAAAGAAAAGGCGACCCACTGTCTGCGACCC
>Ga0209902_100222_pt1 | contig 91087 bp, 91 predicted proteins | sample FECB27metaG_FD_188304 | JGI IMG/M metagenome (GOLD analysis project Ga0209902, IMG submission 188304) | Cyanobacterial communities from the Joint Genome Institute, California, USA - FECB-27 (SPAdes) (version 2) | ecosystem: Environmental > Aquatic > Thermal springs > Hot (42-90C) > Microbial mats... | reverse complement strand
ATCGTGCATGCGCTGCGTCATCTGTCCTCGCTCCCCGACCCGCTCAAATTTCGATGATGACCTTGAGCGCCCCGGTGTCGGCCGCATGCTCGAAAACGCCATAGGCCTTGAGAATATCGGTCATCGGGAATTACGGTGACAGGTGCAATAACCCCCAAATTGACGCATATCGACTGGAGCTAGCCGAGCTATATGGCCCGCCTTCCACGCCTTGTCCTGCCGGGGGTTCCGCATCATGTGACGCAGCGGGGTAATCGGCGCGAGTGGACGTTCTTCGAGGGTGGCGATCATGTGCTCCACCCCCGACCGTCCTGTTGGACGGTTCGTGCGGTCCGGAACTACGCGGAACTACAGTGACAGGCGGAACTGCGGTGGGAACTACGGTGACAGGGAACTACGGTGAATTACAGTGACAGGGTGAATTACAGTGGTGAATTACAGTGACAGAATTACAGTGACAGAATTACAGTGACAGGTGCAATAACTCCCAAATTGACTCGCATATCGACTGGAGCTAGCCGAGCTACATGGCCCGCCTTCCACGCCTCGTCCTGCCGGGGGTTCCGCATCATGTGACGCAGCGGGGCAATCGGCGCGAGCGGACCTTCTTCGAGGACGGCGACTATGCGCTCTACCTCGATCTTCTGTCGGACGCTTCGCGGCGGTCCGGGGTGGAAATCTGGTCCTATTGCCTGATGCCCAACCATGTCCATATCATCGCCGTCCCGTCGGACGAAGACGGGTTGCGCCGGACGTTCCGCTATGTCCATCGTCATTATACGGGCTTCATCAACGCCCGGATGCGCACCACCGGGCACCTTTGGCAGGGGCGGTTCAGCTCGGTGGCGATGGACGAGGGGCATCTCGTGGCGGCGCTGCGCTATGTCGCGCTGAACCCGGTCCGGGCCCGGTTGGTGGCGCATGCGACCGACTGGCCATGGGCGAGTACGCGGGCCTTGTGCGCCGCCGCCGACAACGGGGTTGTTGTGGTGGCACCGGCAATCGAGCGGGTCGGAGATTTCTCAAGCTTTCTCGATGAAGCGTTCGACGAAGCGCTGACCTACGCCGCGATTCGCAAGGCCGAGAGCATCGGGAGGCCGGTTGGCTCGGCGCAGTGGCTGGAAGACATGGAGGCCCGAACCGGCCTGACGCTGAGACCGCAAAAGCGTGGCCCCAAACCGAAGACGATCGAGGCATAGAAGCCGGCGCCCGCATTGTATTGATCTTTGGCTTGATTCGTTGAAATCGCCGGATGTTTCAATTTTCTCTGGTCTGCTCCGTTCCGCCGGTCGCACGGCCATTGACTTCGCACGGGCATTGGTCTGACTGCAAATCATGGTTAACGCCGTGCGAATCGCGCGGCGTGCGGGGAATGGCGGGGAAAGCGTGGAACAGGGGCAGGCGCTCGATTTGCTCGACCAGATGCTGTGGAATGCGGTGCTCTTGGCGCTGCCGGTCCTGCTCGCGACGCTGGTGGTCGGGTTGATCATCTCGATCTTTCAGGTTGCGACGCAGATCCAGGAGATGACGCTCTCCTATGTGCCGAAGATCCTCACCGCGGCCTTCCTTCTGATCGCGCTGGGGCCGTGGATGCTCGGGCGGCTCACCGACTGGGCGCGCGAACTCTATCTTTCGATCCCGACGCTGGGCCAATAGGCGGATCCGAACGCTTCGTGGACGATTTTACCCGGCAGATACTGGCGATTCTCTGTGTCTCGCTGCGCATCGCGCCCGCGCTCGCTTTCGCGCCGCCCTTCACGCTCGTGCGTGTGCCCGTGACGGTGCGCGTGCTGATGGCTTTCGCGCTCGCGATCTGGATGGTCGGGACCTGGCCCGATCGCACCGCTGCGCTCGTCGGGTCGGCGCCGTCATTCGCGGTGCTGGCGCTGGGCGAACTGACGATCGGTATTGCGATCGCGCTGGCGCTCCAGCTTTGTTTTGCGGCGGTGCTCTGGGCAGGGCAGGCGCTCGATATCCAGGCCGGCTTCGGGCTCGCCATGGTGGCCGATCCGACGACACAGGCGCAGATGCCGCTCGCGGGCACGATCCTCGCCTATGCCACGGCGGCGGTCTTTTTCGCCGGCTCGGGACCTTTCGACCTGCTCGCCGTCTGGGCCGCCTCGCTCGACGCGGTGCCGCTCGGTGCAGCGCAGCGGCCCGATCTCGGGGCAATGGCGCAATTGATGGGCGCATTGTTCGGCATCGCGATCGGGCTGGCCGGCATGGTGATGATGACGCTTTTCCTGCTCGACCTTGCGATCGCCTTCATGTCGCGCACGCTGCCGCAGATGAACATGCTGCTTCTCGGCTTCCAGGTGAAGGCGCTCGCGATGCTGCTCTGCCTGCCGATCGCGATCGGGGCGTCGGCGGCGCTTTTCCTGCGGCTCGTCCGGCTCGCGCTCGGCGACGCGCTCACCCTCATTGCGGTGCCATAGGTCGTGGAAGGGCAGGAGCAGAACCGCACCGAGGAGGCGACGCCGTTCAAGCTCCGGCGCGCGCGCGAAAAGGGACAGGTCGCGCGCGGTATGGATCTGGGGTTCTTCGGCAGCCTCGTGTCGCTCATCTTCTTTGCGCTCGCCGCGGGTTCGGCGTTCGCGGTGACGCTGGCCGAGATCATGCGGCGTGCGTTCACCGTCGGTATCGACCGCGCCGAGAGCCGTCTCGATCTGCTCGCACTGGCGGGCGCGGCGCTCCGCGAGGCGCTCTATCCGCTGATGCTGCTCGGTGTTGCGCTGATCGTCGTGCTCATCGTCCTCGAACTCATCCAGCTGCGGGGCTTTTTCTTCACGCTTCAGCCGCTCAAGCCCGATTTCACGCGGCTCAATCCCGCAAAGGGGCTCAAGCGTCTGTTCTCGCTCCGGATGCTCAAGGAGACCCTCAAGAACATCCTCAAAATGGCCTGCTATGCTGCGGTGACCGCGCTGGTTATCGTCGCATCGATCGAGGCGGTGGGTGGCGGGCTCGGCGGGACGGCGAGCGTCGTGCGCGCGATCAAGGACAGCGCGGGCAATCTGATCACCGCCTTCCTCGGCTTCGCGATTCTCTTCACGATCGTCGACCAGTTGATCGTGCGCCGCGAGTTCCGGCGCCAGATGCGGATGAGCCGCCGCGAACTGACGCGCGAGGCCAAGGAGCGCGAAGGCGAACCGCGGATCAAGCAGAAGCGCAAACAACTCCATGCGCGGATGGTCGAACAGGCGAAGGGGCTGGGCCGCGTCGCGGGCGCGGATCTTCTCGTCACCAACCCCGAACATTATGCGGTCGCGCTGCGCTACGATGCGGGCAGCATGGCAGCGCCGGTGGTCGAGGCGCGCGGGCGCAACCTCTTCGCGCAATTGATGAAACGCAAGGCGCGGCTGTCGAATGTCCCGATCTTTGCCAACCCGCCGCTCGCGCGCGCGCTCTACCACCAGCATCGCGAAGACCAGCCGATCGGGGCCGATACCTATCGCGCCGTTGCGGCGCTCTACATCAAGCTGCGTCAGGGCGACGCTGCATTGAATTCACAGGATATTTCGGAATGACGCGCTTTTTCGGCCGCAACAAGGACCTGGTACTCGTCGCCGGGTTCGTGCTGATCCTCGTCATTCTGTTCGCGCCGATCCCGCCGGCCTTCCTTGACCTGTCGATCATCATGAACTTCGGTCTCGCGCTGACAATCATGCTGCTGACCTTCTACGTCGCGAAGCCGGTCGATTTCTCGACCTTCCCTTCTTTGCTGCTCGTCGCGACGCTCTATCGCCTTGCGCTCAACGTCGCGGCGACACGGCTGATCCTGACCGGCGGCGATGCGGGCGAGGTAATCGGCGCGATCGGTGCCTTTGCCGTGCAGGGCAATTTCGTCATCGGGCTCGTCATCTTCTCGATCCTCGTGGTCGTTCAGTTCATCGTTATTACCTCGGGCGCTCAGCGCGTGTCGGAAGTCGCGGCGCGCTTCACGCTCGATTCGCTCCCCGGGCAGCAGATGAGCATCGACGCGGACCTCAACATGGGGCTCATCGACCAGAACGAGGCCGCGGCGCGGCGCAAGAATCTGGAAAAGGAGGCGTCCTTCTACGGCGCGATGGACGGTGCCTCGAAGTTCGTGAAGGGCGACGCGGTCGCGGGCATCATCATCGTGCTTATCAACATCATCGCCGGCCTCATCATCGGGGTCGTGCAGATGGGGATGAGCTGGGGCCAGTCGCTCGAACATTTCGCACTGCTGACGATCGGTGACGGCATCGCGACACAGCTTCCCGCGCTGATCATCTCGATCGCGACCGGTATCATCGTCACGCGTTCGGCATCCGACCGCGAACTCAGCACCGAAATCTTCACGCAGCTTTCGTCGGTGCCGCGGATTCCGTTGATCGTCTGCGGTATCCTGCTCGCGCTGATGCTGCTGCCCGGCATGCCCAAATGGCCGATCCTTCTGATCGGTGTCATCGCGGTCGCGGCCTGGGTGCGTATTCGTCGGCGTGTCCGTGCCGAAGCCGCCCTCGCGGGGGGCGAGGACGGCGGAGGCGACCTGGTCGACGCTCCGGCAATCGGAGGCACGGCGCCGATCGAAATTCGCCTTGGGAGCGAACTCGCCGCCCACTGGGCCGACCGGCGTGCGCTGCTGCTCGACCGGATCGCGGTCGGCCGTATCGCGCATGAAAAGAGCTTCGGCATTGCTTTCCCGCATGTCCGTATCACTGACGCGCCCGATCTCGGATCGCAGGATTATCAGATCATGCTCCAGGGCACGGCTTATGGCGCGGGCCGCATCGTGCCCGGCAACGTCTTTGCCGTCCGGCCCGCCAGCAATGGCGAGATGATCGAGGGGGTCGACGCCACCGATCCTGCATTCGGCCTGCCGGGACGCTGGATCGATGCCAAGCGCGAGCGCGAAGCCCAGGCGAAAGGCCTTACCATCATCGATGCCGAAACGGTGCTGATGACCCATTTTGCCGAAGTCATGAAAGCCGAGGTGGCGACGATGCTGACGCGCGCCTCGACCGCGCACCTCATCGACCTTGCGCGTGAACGCCAGCCGGGCCTCGTCGAAGAGCTGGTGCCCAATATCCTGACCGTGTCGGATATCCAGCGGGTGCTGCAGAATCTGCTCGCCGAGCGGGTCTCGATCGCCAATATCGAACTGATCCTCGAGATACTGGTCGATGTGGCGCGAACCGAGCGCGATCATGTCATGCTCACCGATCTTGTCCGGCGTCACCTGAGCACCAGCATCTGCAACGGCTTGCGCGGCGGGCACGGTCAACTTGCCGTGATCAGCCTCGACCCGCGGGTCGAGAACCAGATCGTAGCGAGCCTGGGCGGCGGCGCGGCGCAATCTGCGATCGGTCTCGAACCCAAGCTGGCCGACCAGTTGCTGCGAAGCCTGGCTCCGGTCGCCGAAACCATGCTCCGGCAGGGACGGGCTCCGGTGCTGCTCTGCGCCGCGCAGATCCGGCGCAACCTGCTCCGCCTGACGCAGCGTGCAATCCCGCAGCTTTCGATCCTCGCCATCGAGGAAATTCCCTTGCGTACGGCGCTGCAATCCTTCCAGGTCGTCAAGCTCGACAACTGACGGGCATCGCGACACCGTGCTTCATCCAACCAAAGGAACCCATGGCATGAACGCCGACGACCAGCAGCAGGCCCTGATGCGGCTGCGGAGCTATCTGGAAGCCGATCCGGACAACGTGCCGTTGCTGCGTGACTGCGCGGAAGCGGCGCTGGCCGCTGCAGACGTCGCGTTCGCTGACGAATGTTATGAGCGTCTGGCAGGGCTTGGAGACTTGTCCGAGAGCGATGCGTCCGCGGCCGCGGTTGCGGCCATGCGCAGCGGCCGGAGCGGGCGCGCCATCGCGCTGCTTGAACCGCTCGTCGCACGGCACCCCGGCGATGCCGCGCTGCGCTTCAACCTCGCCTGGAGCCTGGCGCTCGATCATCAGCCCGATCGTGCGGCCGATCTGCTTGACGATGCCACAACCGCCGCGCTGCCGCAGGCGGCGATGCTCGAACTGCAATTGCGGCACGAGCGCGGTGATTTCGATGGCGCGGCCGAGCGGATCGCGCCCTATCTTGCTGCGCATGCCGACTATGCTCCGCTTCAGGCGGCGGTTTCGGTGCTTGCCATGGATGTCGATGATGAGGGTCTTGCGCGCAGAGCCGCGGTGGCCGGGGGCGATCACCCCGACGCTCTCACGACACTCGGCACGCTCACGCTCGGTGACGGCGATGCCGCGGCCGCCCGTGAGATGCTGGAAAGGGCGCTGACGCTCAATGCCCGGTCGCCCCGTGCATGGATGGGCCTCGGCCTCGCCAATCTCGGTCTTGGCGCAACGAGCGAAGCCCTGCCCCAGATCGATCGCGGGGCCGAGATGTTCGGCGACCATCTCGGAAGCTGGATCGCGGCCGGCTGGGCGCACCTGATCTCCGGCGACGTCGGGACGGCCGAGGCCCGCTTCCTTACGGCGATGGCGCTCGACGACAATTTCGCCGAATGCCATGGTTCGCTCGCGACTATCCAGGCGCTGAAGGGAGAGCGCGAAGCGGCTGAACGCAGCACTCTGGTGGCCTTGCGCCTCGATCGCCAGTGTTTTTCGGCGGCCTTTGCGCAGATGATTCTGGCGGGTTCGCAAGGCGATGCCGAGCGCGCGCGCGCTCTTCTCGACCATGCGCTGGACCAGCCGCTCGACGACCGTGGCAATACGCTGCGACAATCGCTCGGCAAGCTCGCGCGCTGAAGCGGAACGGATTACTCGCTGAGTTCGCGTCGCGCCGCATCGAGTAGGGCTTTAGCCGAATCATCCTCGCTCAATATGCCGACGACGCGCGAAACGAGTTGCTGGAACCTGGGGTCATTTACGACGGCTTCGCCGAGCTCTTCGACCAGCATGCCCTGTATCATGGCGCGTTCGATGTCCCGTTGGTCCAGCGTCTCCATTTGCGCGAGCGCCCGGACGCGCTGCACACTCGAGCTGTTGTCCTTGCTCGCGCGGTCGGCCGCGCCGGCCTTCCGACCCTTTTTGAGATTTGCCGAGCGCTCCAGCTTCTGGCGAAGCAGGATCATGATATGGTCGGAGGCGGATATCCGGGTCATGGAACAGGCTGTGAATCCAGGGGCGATCAGTGCTGCGTCGAGCCTGACGCGAAGCGCCCGAGCAAAAAGGATGTTGCGGACTCGCCTTCATCGTCGGGCGCCCCGCCCCGGGGCGTATCCGATTGCAGCTTGCGGCATTCGGCGACCAGCAGGCCGATGTCATGGTTCATCGGCGCATTGTCGCGATTGAGCGCCATGCCGGCTTCAAACTCGGCGATGGCCTGTTCGAATTCGTCGCGGATCAGATGTGTCAGACCCTCGACGAAGCGGCGAAGATAATTGTCCTGCGGAAACATCAGGAGGGGGCCCCATGTCGCCAGTGCCCGTTCGGCCTCGCCCGAGGTGAGTTCGAAAAAGCCGAGCTGATAGCGCGCGAGCGCGAAATCCGGTGCGAGTTCGACCGCTCTCTGGAGCGATTGATGCGCCTCGATCGCGCGCTGCTTTCCGGCCAGCGTCGATCCCTTCATGAAATGGAGGCGAGGGTCGTCGGGAAAACGCGCCAGCATCCCGTCGATCTTTTCGACATCATGCCGATCGTCCGAAGCAATGTCTTCGATCAGTTCGGTCATTTCCCGGTCGCCGCACAATCCGTTCATCGTCATTCCTCTTTCATGCGCTTTTGGCCAATTGCCGGTGCAGCCGTTCCAGCGCCCGGGAATGCAACTGCGAAACCCTGCCGCTCGACAATCCCAATATGACAGCGATCTGGCGAAAGCTAACGCCATTGAGATAATGTTGTCGCACGATAAAGGCCTCGTTCGTCGGCAGCGCTCCGATGGCCTCGCGCAGCGCGAGCCGGGTCTGTTTCCAGGCGAGCGTATCATAGCCGGTCGGATCGGTCGCGCTGATGCTCTCGATCTCCTCCTGGCGCCATTCTTCCAGGATAAGACCGATCGCGAGCGATGCCGTCAGCCGGGACAGGCGCTGCAGCGCGCTATCGTCCCGGGATTGCGCGGCCATCAACGATTTCAGCCGGTCGCGCTCGGCACGTCGCCGATAGAGGGCATTGGCGGTCGCTTCGCTGGCTTTCCCGATTCCGTTCGCGATGCTGCCCGCGATGCGCGGGCGGGCGAACGCCCGGAAAGGGACCGGTCGAAGCGGTTCGAACCGGTCGATCGCATGAAGCAGCCCCTCATAGGCCAGCTGTTCGACGTCGGCGAGATCGTAGTTGCTCGGCCGCCGCGCGAGGAAGCGATCGCGTGCGATGGTTTGCGCGAAGCGGACATAATGCGAGAAAAGCTCGCCGCGAGCCGCCGTGAAATTGCCCAGCGAGTGGCGCCAGAGCGCGGCTTCGACGCGCTCGGGGCGGACGATCAGATCGAGGCCATGGTGATGACGGCGGCGCCTCATCTGAAACTGCCGGCGAGACCCTGTATGACGAGCGCCCAGCCATCGATCAGCAGGAACATCAATATCTTGATCGGCAGAGATATCGTCGTGGGCGGTACCATCATCATCCCGAGCGCAAGCAGGATGCTTGATACGACGAGGTCGATGAGGAGAAATGGCAGCAGAATGACAAAGCCGATGCTGAAGGCGATGCGCAGTTCGTTGAGCATGAAGGCGGGAATGAGCTTCGAGAGCTCGACGTCGGCGGCGGTAAGCGGCAGCGCGCTACCCGACAGCGCGTAGATGGTTTCGATGTCCTTCTCGCGCGTCTGGCGAAGCATGAAGCTCTTGAGCGGTGCCGATCCCGCTTCCATCGCCTCGCTGACGTCGGCCTTGCCGTCGAGAAGCGGCTGCAGCCCGTTGGCGCTGACGGCCGAGAGGACGGGACCCATCGTGAAGATCGTCATGAACAGCGCAAGGCTGGTCAACACGGCGTTGGGCGGTGTCTGCGGCATTCCGAACGCGTGGCGGATCATCGCCAGTACGACGATGATGCGCAGGAAGCTGGTCGTGCAGATGAGCAGCGTCGGCAGAAAGGCCATCAGCGTGAGCACGAGCGCGGTCCGCACGATGCCGCTGCTGCCCGACTGGGGAATGTCGGGCATGATCTGGGTGACCGCCCACGCCGCGGTCGGGATGGCCAGCGCGGCGACCAACGCGGCGAGACGCGACACCGTCCGGCGTACCGTCATGGCGAGACCTCGTTCCCTGCAGGCACGGGCGGCTTTGGCGACCGGTCGAGCATTTCGATGCCGCCGGGCCCTACCGCCAGCAAATAGCGTTCCCCCTCATAGTCGAAGAGGCAAAGATCCACGGACAGGTTCACGCGGCGGGTCTCGACGATTTCGATGCGGCGCGCGCCCGGAGCAAAGGCACGCGGAAGCAGGGTAGCCGCCCGTCCCGAGATGCGCCCCGCGCGGATCCGGCGGAGCAGCAAAATCAGGGCCACCGCAATCGCGATACACAGCAGCCAGGCGCCGAAGATACGCCACAGCGATAGTCCGGCTCCGAGGCCGGCGTCGTCGGGCGCGGTTGCGGCCTTCAGCAAGATCATGGTCAACACGGGCGTGGCAGGCCTGCGGCTATTCGCCCAAACGGGTGACGCGGACGGCGAAGCTGTCGTTCACCGCCACGATCTCGCCGAAACCGACCGTTCGCCCGTTCACGCGAAGCTCGACCGGATCGCTGAGTGATGTCGAAAGCGGGACGAGGTCATTTTCCGCGAGCGCCTTCAGTGCGCCGATCGTGGTTTTCTGCGCGCCGAGGATCGCTTCGATCTCGACCGTCACATGGTCGAGTGCGAGCCTCGTGTCGCGGGGTTCCACGGTGTCGGTCGCTTGTCCTTTCGTCATGGAGAAATCAGCCTTTGTCACGAACGGGGTTGGAAAAATGATCGGCTGGTACGACTTTCCGCGCGGCGATCCGGCCATCGACCAGCAGATCGAACGCGGCGTCGCACGGCGTGTCGAGGATGAGAACGTCGCCGGGTGCGAGGTCGAGCAGGTCGGCATAAGCGATGCGTGCACGGCCCGCGAGCGCCGCCGCCTCGACAGGGCGCGGATCGATTGCCTCATCGCGCTTTGCAGGCGAAGGCAGCGCGCGTTTAGGGGGCACCCCGTCGCGGGCAATGCCCGTGAGGAGAGCTTCGTCCGCGAGGAGGCGGAACACCGGCCGGCCGGCGAGGTCGCCCAGCGTCAGTTCAAGAATCGCGCCACCGCGCGCCGCGCACCGCGCGGGCACGGCGCGTGCGAGCCGCTCGCGCAGATCGCCGACGACCGTCGCCGCAGCGGCATGGAGGAGCGCCTGATCCTGTGTGCCGCGTGCCGGGCGCTCGCCCGGCAGCGCGACAAGCGCGCGAGCGACAACCTCCGTCGCTCCGCTGCGTGCTTGCATGCTCAGGCCCTCTGCGATCGTGACCGGTACTTCCCACTCGGCGCCGTCGCACCCGTCATCCGTCCGTGCCGCCCAGCGGGCGCCGGAAACGACGGGCGCGACCGTAAACCAATGTGCCGCCCAGGCATCGACGACTGCACGGATTGCGGACACTGTCCGCCCCGACGCCAGCGCGCCCGGGGGCAGCCAGGGGCGTGCTTCGGCTGTCTGGACGCTCATCCCTGGCCCCGGATGCCGAACAGTTGCTGGATCATGTCGTTCGAGACGCTGATGATCTGCGACGAGGCCTGGAAGCCGCGCTGGATGAGGATGAGATCACCGAACTGGCCCGACAGATCGACATTCGAGGCTTCAAGCCGACGCGACAGGATGCTGCCGACACGGCCGTCGCTCGCGGGGAGCAGTTGTTGCTGGCCATAGCCGTCGGACACGAACAGCCCGTTGCTGCGTTGTTCGAGCCGCTGCGGATCGCGGAAATCGGCGATCGCGACCGCGCCCAGCGCCTTTTTCTCGTCATTGGTGTAGGTGATTTCCAGCTCGCCTTCCTGGTTCACGGCAAGCTTGGCGATAGTCCCCACGGCATGTCCCGCGACCTTTGCCGCGCGGAGCGTTGAAAGATTGCCCGACGAAAAGGAGGAAACGTTCGAGGAAAAGTCGAACGTGACACTCAGTTCCTTGTCATTGTCCTCGAAGAGAAGGTTCGACGTCGCCGGATTGACGGTGCTGCCGATGAATCGCAATTCTTGGGTTCCGATTGTCTTGCCGCTCTTGTCGGTTACCTTGACGGTCCACACGTCGGGCACGGTCTCGGCGCGCGTGAAGTCGATTGTCCAGACGCTCTCGTCGCCGCGGGCGTTGTAGACTTTGAGGTCACGCAAGATGAAATTGGTCGCGGTCGATGACAGGTTGTCGGCAAAGGTGATCCGGTCGGTCCGGGCCGGGGGATTGGTCCGTTCGGCGTCGATGTTGAGACTGACGGGCCGGCCGCTCTCGTCGAGCACGGCCAGGCGGTAATCGGTGCCGTTGAGGACGATGAAGCCATCCTCGTTCACCGAGAAACTGCCCGTCCGGGTATAGAAAAACTGCTCCCCGTCCTGCAGCACGAAGAAGCCGTTGCCATCGATTGCGAGATCGAGGTCGCGGTCGGTCTGGCGCAACTCGCCCTGGCTGAAATTGATGGTCGCCGCGTTGAGCCCGACGCCGTGTCCGCTGCCACCGAAGCCGTAGCCATATTCGAGGCCGCCGTTGCTGCCGGTGCCATAGATGTCAGAAAAGCTCACATTGGCCGATTTGAAGCCGGTGGTGTTGAGGTTGCTGACATTGTTGCTCACGGCTTTGAGGCCGTTCGAATAAGCGGTCAGGCCGCTAAGCCCGATATAGATGGAACCGAACATCTCAATTGGCCTCCCTGATCTGCGTGACCGAACCCAGCGGAATGTTGCTGATCGTCTGATTGTTGGCGAGTTCGAGCGTCAGCGTCGGCACGCCGTCGGCAAAGGCAATCGCGGTGACCTTGCCGCTGACCACCGACGAACCCGCGGGAATGTCGACGCGCTTGCCGAGCAGTCCGGCCGCCTGCGAGGTAGACTGCGCCGACACCAGCGTCTTGAGGCTGTCGCTCATCGATTGCGTCTGCTGGATCTGCGAGAATTGCGCGAGCTGCGAGACGAACTGGAAATTGTCCATCGGCTTGAGCGGGTCCTGGTAGGTGAGCTGGGTCAGAACGATCCTGAGCAGCGATTCAAAGCTCAGTCCGAACGCGTCGGTCGCGTTGCCCGCACCGCCTGTCGCTGCGGGTGCTATTGCCCCGCCGATCGGATCCACTGCCTGCATCATTGTCCGCCCCCTTCAAATGCGATCGATTGTTCCGATACGATATGGCCGTGACCGCGCAGCAGCCGGGCAACGCGCGCCGTGGTTTCGCCGCGTTCGCTGCCATCGAGCCGAACGCCCCGCACCAGCACGCGCGTCCCGCTTTCGTCGGTCAGCAGGCGAACCGATATTCCCGCTCCGAGCGCCAGCTCGAGCGATTGCGTCGTCGCCATGCGCGCTGGCGGAGCTTTTGAACGCGCGGGCAGTGCCGCGGGGGCGGTGTTCGTGCGGCCGCGCAGGGCGGTCGCTGTAATGGCAGCCTGCCCTCGCGCCGGCGCTGCTTCCGTCGGTGCTGCGCGTGAAATTCTGGCATCCGACGGCGTCTGCGCGGCCGGGGGTGCCGGGTCTGCCAACGGGACATCGGCCGGCGCCGATGTGACGGAACCTGCGGCCGTCGCGGCCGCGGTTTCGGGCCGGTCTGGCTGAATTTTCGTACCGATCGGGTCGTCGAGCCTCGCGTCAGCTGCCAGCGCGATCGCGACGGGCGCGACGATCGGCATCGCGGCAAAGGCGAGCGCGCCATCGGTGTCTCCGGGACTGCGGTTGAAGGCGAGCGCCGGGCTTGAGGAGGCCCCGGCGCCGAGCAGTGCTGCGAAACCCGACCCCGCGACAGCGGCAGGTCGCTGACGGACTTCGGCCACGGGTCGCTGCGGGGATGGGGGGCTGATCGATGTCATCGCATTTTCCGGCTGGTCGCGGCGAGCGAGACGAGGTCGATGGCCGCCTTGTCTTCCGCAACCTGCGCCAGCTTGCGCGCCAGACGGTACCGGCGTGCATCGATGACATCGCTTCGCTGGCGGTCGCTGTGCCATTCGCGCCGCGCTGCGCCTTCGTTCGCGGCGGCCTGTGCCTCGGTGGCGGCGTGCCCGGCCAGAACGTCCTCGGCGATCAGAATGCCCATGCCCGCACGCCGCATCGCCTCGGGGTCGAAGGAGGCCCGCGCGAGCATGATGTCATAGTCGCGCTCGACCTGGGCGAGCGCGTCCCGGCCTGCCGCCGTGCTGGCGCGTGCGTGTGCCAGCGCGTCGACCGCATCGGTGAGCAACGCTTGCGACCGTGCCAGTTGCAAGCGCTGGAGCTCTCCGAGCATGGCGAGGGTGGCAATATCTCTGCGCCTTCTATTCACGGCCGACTTCGCCTGTCAGTGCCGCACGAAGGCGTCGCTCGGCGTCGGCCGGATCGGCGCGTTCCTTAGTTTCCTGCTGCAGATAGCGTGTGAGGGCGGGCATTCGATCGATCGCGCGATCGATGGCGTCGCTGCTTCCGGGGCGATAAATCCCACTCTCGATCATCGTCCGCGCCTCTTCGTGACTGGCGAGGATCGACTGCGCCTGCCGCGCCAGCGCCAGCGCATCGCCTGTGAGCAGGCGTGTGGCGAGGCGGCTGACACTTGCTCCGATGTCGATAGCCGGAAAGTGCCCCTTTTCGGCAAGGCGGCGCGACAGCACGATATGCCCGTCGAGCAGCGATTTCATCAACTCGACGATCGGATCGTCGACATCGTCGGTCTCGCTGAGGATGGTGAAGATCGCACTGATCGCGCCGCCGCCGCGCAGCGCGCCGCATCGTTCGACGATCCGGGGGATATGGGTGAAGATGTTGGGCGTGAGCGCGCGAAGCGCCGGAGGTTCGCCCGCCGCCAGACCCAGTTCGCGCAGCGCGAAAGCGAGGCGCGTGGCGCTGTCGACGAACAGCACGACATGCTTGCCGCCGGCGCGCCAATATTCCGCCATCGCGAGTGCCTGCTCGACCGCGCGCACGCGCATCGAGGCACTTTCATCCGATGTCGCGGCGACGATGCTGGTGCGCGCGCCTTGCGTCCTGTCGCGATGCGCGGCCCATAGCGCCTCGACTTCGCGTCCGCGTTCGCCGACGAGGCAGAGAATGACATGATCGCATTCGATCTGTTGCGACAATTGCTCGACCAGGCTCGTCTTGCCGACGCCGCTCGCGGCGAAGATGCCGATCCGCTGTCCCGCGCCCAGCGGCAGCAGCGTGTCGATCGCGCGTATGCCGGTCGCGACCGCGCGATCCGGGGTGATCCGGTCGAGCGGCGCCGCAAGAATCACCTGCCGGTCCAGTTGCCGTATATCCGTCAGCGCGCCTCGCCCGTCTATCGGACGGCCGAGCGCATCGATCGCCCGATTGGCGAGGCCGTCGCCGACTGTCACCCGCGAGAAACGCTGCGATGCCGTTACCGTCGCGCCGAGTGCGACCGCCGATCCGGTGGCGAGCGGCATCAGGACCAGTCGTTCGGCCTCGATCGCGACGACTTCGGCGAGTAGTGGCGCCGCGCCGGTCTCGATCTCGCAATAGTCACCGAGCCGCGCGAGCGGACCGCGGGCTTCGATCCGAGCGTCCGAAATATGCGTCACCTTGCCGCGATAGGCGGCAAAATCCTGCGTTTCGATTTCACGAAGAAGAGCGGAAGCCGTCATGACGGCGACCGGCCGAGTTTGTCGTCGAGGAAGGCGAGCAGCCGTTCGGCCTGCGTGGCGGGACCAATCTCGATGTCGCCGAGCCGGAGCTCGAACAGGCATCGTCCCGCTGGCAGGCCTTCGTCGATGATCGTCTCGACGCCGTTGGTGACCCCGGCGAGCACATTCTGCGCCCCGGTGCCGCCAAAATCCCCGGCGCTCACCCGTATGCGAAGCAGCAGCGCGGCGTCGAGATGCGCGCGGCGCTCGGCGATGCAGGTCGCAACCATATCCCCCCATTGCGCACGATCGCCGAGCAAGCGCCCGAGCGCCGTGCGGGCGATTGCGAGCGCCAGCGTTTCCGAGCGGCCCAGCATCTCGCTCGCCTGGACCCGCGTTTCATCTGCCGCTTTTGCCAATGCCGCCAGCATGTCGTCGCTGCGCCGCCGTCCCGCCGCGAGCCCTTCGGTATGGGCGTCGCTGCGTGCTTTCTCGAGCGCGGCCGCCTGTTCGCGCCGTGCCGTGGCCAATTGCTCTTCTGCGGTGCGTAGCGCCTTCTCGAGCCGATGGATGGCCTGCTGCTCGGGCGACGGCGCGGTTTCGGCTGGAGCAGTCGGCGGCGGCTGCGGTCGTGCGCCGCCAAGCGGCCGGACTCGCGTCAGCTGATGCCGGTCGCCGCGCTTGATGATCGCGGTCACAATCCGAGGTCCTTGCGCCAATGTGTCCATCGCCGATGCAGCGCTGCGAGCGGGCCTGCCTCGTCGGGCTGTTCGGCCTGCAGCGGCTGCGCGGTGCCGACCAGGAGCGCCGCCGTGGCGACCGTGAGGCGATATTCGGGCAGCGGCGTGCCGGGCGTCTTTTCTGCCGCGTGCAGGATTTCGCGCATGGCAGGCGAAAAGGCCGACCAGCGATCACGGGCCGGCACTGCCACCTGCTTCCCGTCGGTGCGCCCGGCGGCGATCATGGCCATCAGCTCGGCTCGCTGGCCGGCGTCGAGGCGGGCGAGTACGGCCGCGCGATCGGGACGGGGCAAGCTGTGCCAGCGTTGCAATAGCGCTGAACGATCAGTCACGCCGTTCGCTCCGGAACAGCGCGAGTTCCTCGGCCAGCGTATCGGCGAAATGCTGGCGTTCGGGTTCGCTCAGCGAACCGCGCTGGCGCCAGATCAGCCAGAGGATCACGGCGATGACGCCGAACAGCAGCCAGATCCAGCGGCTCGCGAGGAGCGACCATGGCGATGCCTGTGCCATGTTTGTGGCCGGCTGGACGGGAGCCTCGCGGACCTGTGCGGGCTGGGATGGCGGCGCAGCGGCGGTGAGAGGGGCGCGGACGATACCGGTCTGGAATTCGACACGATCTCCGGCGCCGATGTCGAGGGACAATTGCTCGGCGATCCGGGCGGTAAGCAGGGCCTGCGTTTCGGATGGCAGGACGTTGCTGGTTCGCAGCGCGATCCGGATTCGGGGCTGGACGGGCGGTGAGACGGCTGCGTTTGTCCCGGCCGTTCCGGCGGTGTCGGTGCCGATCGTCAGTTCGCGCGCCGAAACATTGAGTTCGAAGGCTGTATCCCCGAGAATGTCGCGGACGGCATTGCCTGCGCGGATTTTGGCATATTGCTCGAAGGCCGCCCGTTCGCTGATCGCACCACCCGGCGCGCCGGGCACCGGCGCGGGGGCGGAGAGGGGGGTGCCTGCATCGTCCAGTATGACGACTTGTTCGGGCGCAAGGTCGGTGACCGACGCTGCGACGAGTTGCTGCAGCCCCTCGACACGGTCCTGCGCAAGCGGCTGTCCGTCAGCGGTCTGGATCGTGATCGCCGCCGAAGGCCGCGCCTGCTCGCCGCGAAAGATGCTGCGTTCGGGAAGCGCGAGATGGACCCGCGCAAAGCGAACGCCGTCCATCGCCATGATCGTGCGCGTCAGCTCGCCCTGGAGCGCACGCAGATAATTCATTTTTTGCGAGAATTCCGAAAGGCCGATATCGGAGTCGTTGAACAGCTCGAAGCCGACGTCGCCGCCGCCGAGTATGTTGGCGGCGGCCACCGCGACCCGTGCCGAGGCGACATCGCCCTTGTCGACAAGGACGGTATGGCCGTCGTTTTCGAGGCGATAGCCGATTCCTTCCTTGTCGAGTTCGGCGGTCACGGCGGACGTGTCGGATTCGCGCAAATTCTCGAAGAGGACCGTATAGTCCTTCGCGAGGAACAGATAATAAACGAGGATCAGCGCCGCCGATAGCAGGGCGAAGGCGACAAGCCCGACCCGCGCGATCCGGCGCGATCCTGAAGCTGGGGTATCGGACATGGCGGTTGTCACAGCTGCATGTTCATGAGCTCGCGATAGCCCTCGACCAGCCGCGCGCGCATCTGCATCGCAAGCTCGACCGCGATGCGGGTTTCCTCAAGCGCGATGGTCACCTGGTGCAGGGGCACCGATCCGTCGATGGCGAACTGTCGGACCAGCGCGTCGGAACGGGCGGCCTTCGCCTCGACGCCCTGCAAGCCGCTCGTGAGGAGTGCTTCGAAGCTTGTCGGTGCGAGTGCCGTGGCGGGCGGCGCGGCGGCTGCGGCATCGGGTGCGAAAGGCGCGGCGATGGCGGCGATGGCTGCCACTTCGGTCACGACTGGCGTCCGATCTGCAGCGCGCTGTTGTACATCTGCAATGCTGCCGCCATCGAAACCAGATTGGCCTCATAGGCGCGGCCGGTCTTGACCATCAGTGTCATTTCCTCGGCCTGGCTGATCGCGGGATAATGGACATAACCGGCCTCGTCGGCGTCGGGATGCCGCGGGTCGTGGACCTGCCGCGTGCCGTTCGAGACCGTGGCGATGTCATAGACGGCGACGCCGCGCGGCGCGCGATCGCCCTGGAGGCCCCCGTTCACCAGCTGGTTGAAGGACGTGGCGGGGCCCGATACCAGCTTGCGCGGCAGATAGCCGCCCGCGGCGGTGCGGCTGGTGTTCATGTTCGCGATGTTCTGGGCGATGACCTGCAGGCGCTGCCACTCGACGTCCATCCCGGTCCGGCTGATTGCAAAGGGGTCCATCACTGGCCTCCCCGGATCGCGGTGCGGTGGATCTGCATCTGTCGTCCGAGGAGGTCGACGAGCGCCGAATAGCGCGCCGCGGTCTGTGCGGCGTCGGCCATTTCCATGTCGAGCCGGACGTCCGATGCGATTCCGGATCGGGGTGCGACCTCGACCTTCGCGCCGCTGCCGGCGATCGCGCCGAGCCCCTGCGCTGCCGCCGTGCGCAGCGCCTGTTCGAACGACACCTTGCGCGGCGTAAAGCCCGGTGAGTTCACATTGGCGATATTGTCGGCGATCACGGCGGCTCGCAAATGGAGTCCGTCGAGCGCCTTGCTGATCAATGCTGTGGATATCGGATCCATGAGCCTGTCCTATTGTACGATGATGTCGGCGTGCAGCGCCCCGGCGGCCTTCATCGCCTGGAGAATGCTGATGGTTCGGCGGGTGTCGACGCGCGAGCGCGCGAGCCCCTCGACGAGCGCCGCAACGCTGCTGTCGGGGAAGGACATGACATGGTCATTGCCGCCCTGATCGACTTCGAGCTTGGTGTTGCTGACGATCAGGCTCTGCACGTCCGAGGCGAAGCCGCCGATGAAGGAGGGTTGCGAAGCGTAATTCTCGGTCGAGACGGCGACCTTGATATCACCCTGCGAAACGACGACGCTCGATATCCGCACGTCGCCGCCGGCGACGATCGTCCCTGTCCGCTCGTTGATCACGATGCGTTGCGGGCGGTCGGGCGCGACCGCGAGTCCTTCGATCGTCGCGACGAACGGTGCAAGCTGTGTGCGGCTGCCGCCGAAACGGATCATCACCTCGTCGGCGTTGCGCACTTCGGCGGTGCCGCCGCCCATCGCCAGGTTGATCCGCGCGGCTATCCGCTGGGCCGTCGTGAAGCTCGGCTCGCTCAGCAGGAAACTGATCTCGCCACGTTCGTTGAGCACCGACGCATCGACCGCCGTCTCGACCGTCGCGCCGCCCGAAATCGTCCCCGACGTCGGATAGTTGCGCTGTTGGCGGTTCGCGTTGGCCTCGAAGTCGAACCCGCCCACGGTCATCGGGCCCTGCGCCAACGCGTAGGGACGCTGGTCGGGACCGAGAAGGGGGGTCATCAGCAACGTTCCGCCGGCCAGCGAACGCGCGTCCCCGATCGACGAGATGCTGACGTCGATCCGGTCGCCCGGGTTGGCCGATGCGGGAAGTACCGCGGTCACGATCACGACGGCGACGTTCCGGCTGTTGATCTGCTCTTCAGTCACGGCTGTGCCGAGCCGCGCGAGGACGTTGCGCAGCGCCTGCCGCGTCACTTCGCTGCGCCGCGTGTCGCCGGATCCCGCAAGACCGGTGACGAGGCCGTAGCCGATCAGTGCATTCTGCCGCCACCCGCCGAAGCGGCCGAGCGCCTTGAGCGGCACGTCGTCGGACGCAGCGGCCACGGGCGCTGCGGGAAGCAGCATCGACAGGCAGGCGAGGAGGAGGGCGACCCGGCGCATGTCAGCCGATCCCCAGAAAGCTGAAGATCCGGTTGATCAGGCCGGGCTTGGCGCTGCGGCTGACGAAACCCTTGCCGTCGAAATCGATCTGGGCATCGGCGATCCGCGACGAGATGACGCTGTTGTCGCTCGTGATGTCCACCGGACGGATGCGCCCGCGAATACGGATGTTCCGCTGCTCGCCGTTGACCAGCATATTATGCTGCCCTTCGATCAGAAAATCGCCGTTGGGGGCCAGACCGGTTACCCGGGCGGTAACGCGCGCGACGAGCTGCTCGGACCGGGTAACCTCGCCGGAGCCGTTGAAACCGCCCCCGAAGTCGAGACTGCCGCGTTCGTTGAGCGAACCTGCGCTGATCCCGCCGTCAAGCTGCGTCTTCTTGCTGGTCCGGTTCGTGACGCGGTTCGATGCGCTCGCTGCCTCGAAGATCACGATCGTGACCGCATCGCCGATGCCCGCCGCCTTGATATCGGAGGCGATCGCCGGAAATTGTCCGCCCTTGTACAGATCCTCGGCCGCCGCGGGAGTCGCCGCCAAAGCGAGCAGCGCCATCGGCAGGGGCCAATGCAGGCGTTTCATCATCATTTCCCTTCGTCCGCCAGCCGTGCGGCGAACACCGAACCGTCGGAAAGCCTGACGAACGCGCTGCGTCCGGGACGACCCGGCTGCATCAAGACGGCGGACCGGTCGATCGTGACCGGCCCCACCCTGGTACGGAGCGTCATTGTTCGTCCCGGTTCCTGCGGCAGCGCGGCGGGAAGGACGACCGGACCCAGGTAGCTGGCAGCGGGAAGCGCGGTGACGGCGCGCGGCGCGCGCGCTACGGCGTCATAGTCCAGTCGCGCGCGAGCGCGGCTCGCATCGCAGGCGACGGGCTGCGCGCGCGTGGCATCGATCCATTCTCCGGCTCCCACGGGCTGGTTGGTTGCAAGGCAACCGAGTCGGTTCGCCGTATCGACCATGCGCTCAAATTCGATGCGTATTGTCGTCGTTGCTCGCGGCTGCAGCGCCAGCGCAGGCAGGCGGCGGCGCAGCAGCGCGCTCTGCTGCGCTGGTGTGAGTATGATGCTGCGGACGCCATCGGGGGCGCGGAGCAGGCGAAAATCGCGATCCACGGCGGCGGGGTTCGATCCGTCGGCGGCGAGATGTCGCAGCAGCAGATAGTCCCCCTCGATGCGGATCGTGGGCAATTCATCGGGCGAGCCGGCGAGCGCGGCGACCTGCAGGAACAGGAAGGGGATCATCGCGCGGCTAGCGTTTCAGGCTGTTGGCGATGCCGGCCAGCTGGTCTGCAGCCTGCACGATCTGCGCGCTCGCGGCAAAGGCGCGCTGCACGGTCAGCAATTCGACCATTTCCTCGGTGAGCTGCACGTTCGAATTCTCGATCCGGCCCTGCGCGAAAAGGCCGGCGCCATCTTCGCCCGCCCGCGCGTCGATCAGCCGCGCCGTCTCCGCAGGACGATAGAGGCCGCGATCGAGGCGCTCCACCTCGGTCTCGCTGGACAGGCGTACGAGGGAAAGCTGCCCCAGTTCGACGCCGGCGCTTTCCGGAAGGTCGGCTCGCACGGTGCCGTCGGCGAGGATTTCAAGGTTCGTCGCGTCGTCGGGGATGGTAATCGCCGCGCGCAGCGCATGGCCGCTGTTGCTCGCGAGCAGGCCGTCGTCCAGAACTTTCAGCGTTCCGCCGCGCCACAGCAGCGACTGGCCATCGGGGCCCATCAGTTCGAGGAAGCCCGCACCCTCGATCGCGAGATCGAGACGATTGCCCGTCATCTTGATCTCACCTTGGTGAAAGAGCATTTCACGCGGCGCGAAACGCACGCCACCGGTGGCGAGATAATCGTGCGCGGCCATCAATTCGGTCTGGCTCGTCGGCTGCGTCTGCCGCGCCATCACCGCCGAAAAATCGCTGTCGACCCGTTTGTAGGTCGGCGTGTTCACATTCGCCACATTGTTGGCGATCGTGTCGAGTGCACGCTGTTGTGCCCGCAAGGCCACCGCGCCGATATCAAATGCCCCGTTCATCGTCCCGCCCTTGCAAATGTCGTGATCGCCTGGCCGACCAGCTGATCATAATAACGGGCGAGCTGGGCCGCCCCTTCCGCCTGCCGTACATTGGCCATCAGCGCGATCATCTCGTCGCTGAGCACCACGTTCGACGATTCCAGCATGCCCTGCCGGATCTCGTAGCGGCCTTCGTCCACTTCGTCCGGCTCGCCGGTGATTTGCATTGATCCCGGTCGTTCGGTGCCGCTGGCATCAAGGGGAGGGGCAAAAATGCCGATGGTCCCGAGCGGCGCGCCGTCGCCCAGAATCGTGCCATCCCCAAGCACCTCGACGCGATCACCGTCTGCCACGGCGTCGCCGCCGCCGGCGAGTTGCAGGATCATGCCGTTGCTGTCGCGCAACGCGCCATCCTCTCCCCGGGCGAAGCGGCCCGAGCGTGTCAGAAACAGTTGGTCGGCGTCGCGGACGAGGAAATAGCCATCGCCGGCGATAGCAAGATCGAAAGGATTTCCCGTCTGCTTGAGCGTTCCCGTCGAAGAGTCCCTGACGGCGTACAGTGCCGATTTGACGGCATCTGCCTGATTCGCAACGAAACTTACATGTGCGAGACTGAATTCTCTTTTGAATCCCGGCGTGGAAGAATTTGAAATATTGTTGGAAATTACCTCAAGTCTTTTCTCTGTATTCGCCAGAATTGCCGCCGCAGCATCGATTAGATCACTCAAGCCCCATGCCCCTAAAATATGGTTAATAAATCGCTTCTGGGTGTGCCTGCTGTCAAGGGTGAGAATCCAATTTGTGCGACGAACTGAAGCATCGGATCACGCCGAGGCCTGCAGCCGAAGGGGGTGTATGGCGGAGGGGGTGATCGAACACAGGCACTCGCTCTGCTCGCTGTTGAGCCAGCTTGACGGAGTGGCACTCGTCTCACCGGTGGATCACAAAAAAATCATCCGCCCCCTAAACATCTTCCGGCTTCGTCGGATTGGATGATTGCGCGAGGGGAAAACGCTGCGGGCAAGGGTCCCGAAGAGTGGTCGCTCGCCGCTTGATCTGTTCGGAGTTGGGCGATGGTATCGATATTCACAGGCGCGGGCGCGGGATTTGTGCGGGGTTCGGGTGCCATATTGGGCGGCGGCGGACTTCTGGGTTCGGGCTCGTTCGGTCGCGGCGGTGAAAATGTGTCGGTCAACGGTGCGACGGGCAATCTGCTGATATCGAACCAGGACGAATTCCTGGTCGGGCGCGGTCTCGATGTCGGGATTTCGCGGACCTATAACAGCGGCGCCGAGCTTTCGGATCGGGACAATGGGGACAATTGGCAGCAGTCGACGACAAGGCGCGTCTATGACTTGACGGGCACGCTGAACACGGTGGGTAGCACGGTGTCGCGTCAATATGGCGACGGCTCGGCGATCATCTACAGGTGGAATGATATCCGCAAAGCCTATGTGACGACCGGCGGCGATGGCGCGCATGACATGCTGGTCAAGTCGGGTTCGACCTGGGTCTGGACTGATGGATCGAGCCAGGTGACCGAGGTTTACGAAGCGACGGTTGCAAACCCGACGACCGAGTTCCGGATCAAGGAGCAGAGGGATACGGACGGCAACAAGGTGAGCTTCACCTATGTTGCGAGCACCGACAAAATCTACCAGGTGACGACCGCGAACCACGGGAGCGCCAACGGGTCGACAGGTGTCGCCGAGCAGAGTTATGTCGAATATGTCTGGTCGGGCAACAATATCACCGAGATCGTCACCGGTTACACTGATTATGGCACCGACCTTGCCGGGTTGGCGGACAACGTCAACAAGACGCTGACCCGGACCCGCTATGCCTATGACGGACAGAATCGGCTGACCACGGTCACGGTCGATCTCAGCCCCGACGACAACAGCGTCGCCGACGGCAAGACCTTCGTCACTACCTACACCTATGACGGCACGAGCAACCGGGTGGCGTCGATCTCGACGCCGGGCGGCGCGACGCTGTCGATTAGCTATGACGGCTCGAACCGGGTCTCGAAGCTTGAGCAGACCGTCGGCGGCGTGAAACGGACGACGACGCTGACCTATGGCGCCAGTTACACGACCGTGAACGGTCCTGACGGCCAGGTGACGCGGCTCGATTATGACAGTGCGAAGCAACTGACGAAGATCACGTCGCCGACGTCGGAATATGTGCAATTCACCTATGATGCCAACGGCAACCTGACGAAGGTCCGGGACACGGCGGGCAAGGAAACGCTTTACAGCTATGGCGAGACGTTCACCACCGCGGTGAGCGGTTTTACGTCATCCTCCTCTTCGCTTGGCGACTCCAATTATAATCCCGGGGCCGCGAATGCCTTGCCATCGACGCAGCCAGAGTCCGGCACTGGCGATGCGTTCGGCAATCTGACGAAGATCACCGATCCGAACGGCAATGTGACCGAGCGCTGGTACGATGTGAAGAACAGCCTCGTTCGCGAGACGCGTACCATTCTCGACGAGGCGGGCGTGCCTGTGACACTCACGACGCGCTATGCCTATGACAGCGAGAACCATCTGCGTTACGTGGTGAGCGCTGAGGGGCGGGTGACGGAATATCGCTACACGGCCGTTGGCCAGATCCAAAATGTCGTGAAGTTCCCTGAGCATGAATATGCGATCGGTACGACGATCTTGTCGGAAGCCGACCTCGACGGCTGGAAAGCCGGAATCCCCAATCTCTCATCGATCGAGATCGTTGCGAACACATACGACAATCGCGGCCATATCTGGCAATCCAATGGATATAGCATCGCGACAACGGCGGGTGCGGCGAGCCAGACCGAGGGATTCAACCGGACCTATTATGCTCGTGATCAGGCGGGACGGTTGCTGTCGCGCTCTTTGTACAACGAGCTGTCGGAGACCTTCCTCTACGATGGCATGGGCCGGCTGATCGGTTCGACGGATCTCGCGGGTGGATCGACCACGATCCTGTTCAACGATGCGAGCCTGACGACGACGATCACGACGGCCACGGGCTACACATCGGTCCAAACCTACAATGTCGCCGGCGAACTGGTGAGCGAGGCGCATAGCGGTAGCAACGATGCGTCGGGTGCGACGGCGAGCCAGATCGAAACCACCGCCTATAAATATGACAAGCTCGGGCGGGTTCGGATGATCACGACGCCGCTCGGCGTGGCAACGACGGGCGATGCGACCGACTACAACAGCTTCATCCTGTACGACAATGCGGGGCGGAAGACGGCGGACATTGCGGCGGACGGCAGCGTCGTGGAATATCGATATGATGCTGCGGGCCGGTTGGCGGCGACAATTGCGCGGGCGACGAAGCTGACCGCGGCGCAGATGACGAACCTCGCCGCCGCCGCCGGTGATGTGCTGCTGGGGGCGGCGTCGGTCGGCACGGGATGGCCTGCGACGGCGACAGCGGATGTCTGGAACTGGAGCGTTTACGATTTTGGCGGACGCCTGATCCAGTCGATCGATAATGCAGGAGAGGTGGTCGACTATGTCTATGACAAGGCGAACCGGCTGATCAAGACAGTCGCCTATGCGACGCGGATCGCCGTGACCTCGTTCACGACAACCTTGCCGACTACGCCGAGGACCGTCGCCACGACGAGCGAAGACCGTATCGCGCGCAGCTTCTATGACCGCGACGGGATGCTGGTCGCGGTGCTCGATGGTGAGGGCTATCTCAGCGAAACCAAATATGACGAGGCAGGACGCAAGGTAGAGGATGTCGCCTATGCAGTCCGGACGGATCCGGGCTATCGGTCGAATGGGACACTCGCTGAGCTGCTGTCGAGCGCAGTCACCAGTTCGACTTCGAACCGGCGGATGCACTATGTCTATGACGGCCAGGGGTTGCTTCGCTACCAGGTCGACAACCTCGGCTATGTGACGGGCTATGATTATAGTCTTCAGGGCCGGGCGCGCCATACGACGACGATCGCCTATGCGGCACCAATCAACACTAGCGATTACACGTTCGACAATGTAAAAGCGTTGATCGCGCCACTGGCGGTCGATACGAACGACCGTGAAAACTACAGCGTCTACAATACGCGCGGACAAGCCATGTACACGATCGATGCGTCGGGCATGGTGACAGCATTAACCTATGATGTCGACGGGCGCGTCATCAAGACGATCCAGTTCGCAACGCTGCGCAGTACGCCAAACCTGCCCAACCTTGCCACGATGGACATATGGGCCTCGGAGCAAAGCGGAAATAGCGGCAACAAGACGCACCGGAATTACTACTCGGCGGGCGGACAGTTGCTGTTCACGGTCGATGCTGCGGGTTTCCGGACCAAATACGTCTATGATGCCGACGGTCAACTCACATCGACGACGCTGTCGGCGAACGCGGTCACGGTCATCGATGCGACGACGATTGCGGCGCTTGACGCGATGTCCGCGGGCGTCTCGATCACCTCGACCGCGGCTTATGATCAGGTGGGGCGCCTCCTGACGTCGACCAACGCCGAGGGCGGGGTCACGGCCTATGAATATAACGCGCTGGGACAGGTGGTGAAGATCACCGACCCGCGTCTCAAGAATACACATCAATATTATGATGCCGCAGGCCGTCTGGTGATGGTCCGCGATGCCGAAGACTATGTGACGCAGACGGCCTATAATGCGTTCGGCGAGGTCGCGAGCGTCACCCGCTTTGCGAACAAGACCGCGAGCGCGGTCAGCACGACGACCCAGCCGACGGTCACGGCTGATGCCGCCAAAGACATGGTCGCATACAATTACTACGACGACCTTGGCCGGCTGACGTTCACGGTCGATGCCGAGAAGGGCGTGACGCGCTTCTACTATGACGGCTTCGGCGCGGTGGTGCAGCAGGTCCGCTATGCCGACACCTATAATGCGACGACCGCGACGAAGATCGCCAACCTCGAGACGACCTTCGGTGCGGAGTCGGTGGCAGTGCCGACGACCGCGGCGTTGACGACGAGCACTTATGACGGGCTCGGCCGCCTCTCGACGCAGACCGATGCGTCGGGAGTGACGGCAACCTCGGCCTATACGGCGATGGGCGAGCTCTTGTCGGTGACCCGCGGGGCTGCGGTGACGAGCTTCGAATATAACAAGCGGGGTCAGGTCACCAGGTCGACGGACGCGGAGGGCTGGTTCGAAAGCTATGGATATGACGCGTTCGGGAACCGGACGAGCGTCATCGCGAAGTCGAAGGACGCCACAAAGGTCGCCGGCGGAACGACGACCTACACCTATGACAAGCGCGGGCTGCTGCTCACCGAGACACTACCGATCGCTGCCTACCGCGTCGATGGCAGCGTGCAGGCCTCGTCGATCACCAACAGCTATAGCTATGATGTGCTGGGCAACCGGACGCAGGTGATTGAGGGCGTGGGGCTCACCGAGGCGCGCACCACCACTTATGAATATGACAAGCTGGGCCGGCTGAAGAAGACGATCGGGCAGGTGCGAACCGTGCTCGACCAGGCCGATCATACCACGACCAATGCGAGCTTCGTTCCCGCGCAGGTGATCGAATATGATGCCGCGGGCAATGCCACGCGCGTGAGCAGTGTCGATAACACGACAGGCGTTGTGTTGCAGAACAGCGTTTATTTTTACGACGATCTGGGCCGCAAGATCGTCGAGATCGACCCCGCGGGAACCTACACCCGCTATGCCTATGACGCTGCCGGCAATGTGACGAGCACGCGCGTTCATGACACGAAGATCACGTCGATGCCCGCCAATGGCGGCTCGGATACGCTGGCCGCTGCCAACGAGCCCGGCACCATCTTTCGCGAGACCCTGTTCACCTATGACCGGCTGGGGCGCCTGACCAAGAGCAGTGTCACATCCGCGAACATCACAGGGCCCAATGCCGCAGACTATGCGCTCAAGGCCGGCAGCTACAGCAGCGGTAGCTGGACGGGCGGATTGACCACGCTCGATCTCCTCTATCAATATGACGTGTTCGGCAATGTCGTGAAGACGACCGATGCCAACGGCAATGCGACCTGGAATTATTACGACAAGCTCGGCCGCAAGACGGTGCAGATCGATGCGCTGAACTATCGCACCGACTGGACCTATGACGGCGAGGGCAATGTTCTCACCGAGACACGCTATGCGAATGCGACGGCGACCCCGTCGAGCACGACCACCCCGCCCACCGTCACCGCTAATGCCGCGCTCGATCGGGTGACGACGTTCACCTACGACATGAATGGCAATCGCCTCAGCGAGGCTCGCGGCGGGATATTCGTCCACAATGGCATTGGCGCCAATGACGCGACCGCAGTCGAGGCGAAGATCCGCTGGGAGTATAATGGCCTCGGTCAGGTTGTTCGCAAGTTCGAGGCGACCGATGACGCTTCGACAGGCACCGACGATAACAGCCACTCGACCCGCTACACCTATGATGTTGGCGGACGGCTGATCCAGGAGCGACGCGCGGAGTTCGTCAGCCACCAGGGGGGCTCTCCCGTCACGCCGACGGTCGACTATCGCTACAATGCCTTGGGTGACCTGTCGCGCACCGTCGCGCTGGGGGCGGGCGATGCGGCCGACCGCATCACCACATACACCTATGGTGCTGGCGGGCTGCTCGCGACAATGACCGATGCCGAGGGCGCGGTTCACACCTATGCCTATGACAAGAATGGCGTGCTGATCCGCGACGAATACAGCCGATCGGACTCTGAGGCTCAGTACAGACTCAATGCGGTTCTGACCAAGGTCGATGTCCTGGGCCGCACAATCGAACAGTCGGTCGCCGCGTGGACTGGCACCGCTTGGACCAAGGGTGACATCGCGAGCACCGAATATACCGTCTATGGCGAGGTGGCGAAGACCGGGCTGAACGGCATCTGGCAGCAGGAAAATAAATATGACGTTGCAGGCCGCCTGTGGGCGACCAACAGCGGCGACGGCGTGTGGAAGGTCTTCGGGTACGACAAGAATGGCAACCAGACGATCGCCATCGCCAATGCGGGCTACAGCCTGACCGGCAAGACGTTCGACGAAGCACTTGGACAGATCGGCCTCGAAACCGTCAATGCGACTTACACGGTTTACGACGCCCGCAACATGGCGAGGAGCGCGATCGAGGAGCAGCGGCGGATGAAGGAGGGCGTGGCCGTCGACGCCGTGCTGACCCTGATTACGAGCCGAACCTACAACGCGTTCGGCGAAATCCATACCGAGACCAATGCACGCAGCGGTGTTACCACCCATAGCTACAACAAGATAGGCAAGCTGATCCGCAGCGAGGGCCCTGCGGTCGCGATCACGCTCGAGAATGGCAAGGAGATCTGGGTCAAGCCGTCGCAGGACTTCTACTATGACCGCGCTGGGCGGCTGGTCGCGCAACGCGACGCGAACGGCAGCTATGCGGAGACCGGCACCTATTCTGGCAATGCGACCAGCAAGGCGGCCGACACCGGCAACCTTACCCGGTTGACCCTGCTTGCAGGCACCGGTTATAACGGCAGCCAGGCGCTGGTCACCGCGGAAGCGCAAGCAGACAATGGCGTCAAACAGATCAAATATGACGTCCATGGCGACGCACGCCTCGTCATCGATGCCGAGGCCCGAGAAACCGGACAGGTGTTCGACAAGCTCGGGCGGCTTTCGATCCTGACCCACCCGGGGGCGACCGGGCTGCGGCTGATCGAGCGCTATGCCTATGACAGCCTCGGACAGCGGTTGCGCACGTGGAACAACTTGCTCAACCCCGGCAACACGACCGACGGGCTGAGCGGCGAGGTCCAGACGACCGATTATGATATCCAGGGCCGGGTGATCGCAACGCGCGCCTACGGCGGCGATGTCACCTCAACCAGCTATGTATGGAACTCCACGATCGCGGCGATCACCGAGGGGGGCACCCCAGTGATCACCGGCGGCTGGACCGAAACCACCCGCATGTCCGACAGCGCGTCGAACCTTGCGGCGTCGATTTACAAGCAGTCGGTGGAGAAGAGCGATATCTTCGGCCGCGTCACCGAGAAGACCGACCTCGGCAGCCACGTCACCACCTACGCCTATGGTGTTGCGGGGCGGCAGACCTCGGCGACGCTCGGCAGCACGGTGACCAGCTTCACCTATTTCAACACTGGCCAGCTTGCGACCAATAGCGGGCTCGCGGGCACCGCGACCTACCGTTACGACGCGCTCGGTAGTCGCACCTATGAACGGCTCGACCTTGGCGGGGTGATGATCAAGGAGCAGGCTGCGGATTATGACGTTGCCGGGCGGATGACGCTTTGGACCGCGACGGGAACTGCGACAACGCCGATAGCGCGGGCCTGGTATCGATATGACGCGAACAACAATATCCGCGCGACATTGAGCGAGTATCGCAAGATCGACGGGGTCGGGACCCCGGAGGTCGCCGCGACATCGAAGGATTATTGGTTCCGCTTCGACAGCATGAACCGTGTCGTGACCGACAAGGGAACGCTATCCGGCGCGGCGGGGGCCGCGGGCACGATCATCGTGCGCGGCAGTGACGGGGTCGATCTCGAATATAACAAGGCGGGAGACCGCACGCTGGCGCACGGCGCCTATGTCGAAAGCTTCCTCTACGACGCCTCGGGTCGCCTGTACCAGGTGCTCAATTCCGGTGTGTTGCGGAGCGACTTCGCCTATGACCTGATGGGGCGGGTGACGCTGCAGCAGGACTTCGGGGGGATCCTGCGCGGTCCGGCGCTGGCGCTGACCTATTCGCGGGCCGTGACCTACGACACCCGCGGGCTGGTGTCGTCGGACGATGTGTCGACGCGGCGCGACCGCGACGGCGCGACGGTCAGCGACGTGTGGCGCAACGTCACCACCTATGGCTATGGCTCGGGGTCGACCTATGCGTTCGGCTCGGTGCTGACGGCGACGGTGGTCGCCTATCGCAACGGGGTCGACGCGGTGAGCGGCGGCAATGGCGCGCCCGACACGCTGACGACGACGAGCTACGAATGGTGGGACGGGGCGGTCCAGACCTATATCACGCACGACAGCGACACGGGGACGGGCAGCAACCCGATCTATACGACCGATCTTCAGATCAACGCGCTGGGGCAGCTCGTCGGGGCCGACGTTAACGACGGGGTCGCGCGCGACGTGACCTACAAGCTCGACGAGAACGGCCAGATCATCCGCCGCGACGAGAGCCGGACGGGAACGCCGAGCCAGGCGGCGCCGCACGAAATCTTCTATCGCTTTGCGGGCAAACAGATGGGGATGGTGGGCAACAACGGGACGTCGGACACCAGCTACTCGGAGAGCGTGATCGAGCGCAGCGCCTATGACACGCCGCCGACCAGCAGCAACGCGGGGCTGTTCCGCGACGGGACGAAGACGGGCAGCGCCTTCTACGCGGACTTCGCGCAGAGCCTGACGCCGTACAACAGCAACGCGCAGGGCAGCGCCGGCGGCACCTATACGGTGCGCGCGGGCGACACGCTGGCGAGCATCGCGCAGATGCTGTGGGGCGACGCGAACCTCTGGTACAAGCTCGCCCAGGCCAACGGGCTGTCGGGGCAAAGCGCGCTTACCGAAGGGCAGGCGCTCACGCTGCCCGCGGGAGTGGCCAAGAACACCCACAGCGCGGAGACGTTCAAGCCTTACGACCCGATGGATGCCATTGGTGACCTCAGTCCGACGACGCCCAAGCCGCCGAAGAAGCCCAAGTGCGCGCTGCTCAAGATGATCCTTGTCGCTGTCGTGGCCATTGCCGCGACCGTGGTGACTACAGGCGCGGCTCTGTCGGCATTTGCCGGAGTGTCTGGCGGAGTATTCGGCGCCACCGGCGGCATTGCAACGCTCATGAGTGGGGGGATGATCGGTGCTGCCGGGTTGGGTGGTGCAGTGGCGATTGGTGCGGGAGCAGCAGCCGTCGGTTCAGTCGTGAGCCAGGCGGTCGGCATAGCGATCGGAGTCCAGGACAACTTTAACTGGAAGGGTGTTGGGTTGTCGGCCCTGTCCGGCGGCATCACCGCAGGGCTTGGCACTAGCTTTGGCGGTGACTGGGCTGCGGCAGCGGGTCGTGGCGCGCTGTCGAGTGCGCTGACCCAAGGCATTGGCCGCATCACCGGGCTGCAATCGAAGTTTGACTTTGTAGGCGTCGCGGCAGCGGGCGTTAGCGCTGGTGTGGGCCATGTGCTCGACGGGCCGCTTGGAAGAAGCTTGCCCGGTCGGCTGGCGAGCGGCACGGTGGCGGGCATCGCCAATGCTGCGACACGTAGTGCGCTGAATGGTAGCAATTTTGGCGACAATTTCCGTTCAGCTTTGCCCGACATCATTGGTCAAGCCCTTGGAGGCACTATAACCAATGAAATTGGCGGGGGACGAGAAGCCAAGATCAAGGCTTTGCTCAATGGGACGCAGGAGCAGCAGGATCAGGCGTTGCAAATGCTTGACGAACCGCGCCAACGCGCTGTGGCCAAGCTTGATCGGCAGATTGAGGACGCCAAACAAGATGGAAACTTGGGTAAGGTTCAGCGGTTGACGGCTGAACGGGATACTCTTGCGGATAAGAAGCTCAGTAACCGTGCTTTGGTGTCACAAGCCGCGGTTATAAAATTTGGCCGCGCAGATGCCGGAAATCATACGGTTGTTGCAACCATTGGCGCGAACAGTGGTGTGATCCCCCTCAATAGTACGCCTGCTACCCTTCCTGCAGAGGGCGAGGAGATCGTGGTGACCGCTCGACGGATTACCGAATCGTTGGACGGCGAATCAACTATTGGTCGTGTGGTCGTCGACGGCGTCAATTATGCTAAAGACAAGGTCGAAAGTTACGGAGGCTATGGTCGGTATGCGTTGGTAGCGGTTCGCACGGTGGCAACAGGCGGCATGGGCCCCTTATTGTCTGAAGGCGTAAATCAAGGCATCAGTAGAGCAATACCGCTCTTGCCGGATCAGATTCTTCGGCCACTGGCTCAACTCGGTGCTTCCTTAGAGGATTTTGTCGGCGGAACCGGCGGTGGGTATCTTCTTGATACAGATAGGGAAAATGTCTCCCAGCGTGATAAAGCTGGCGTTTATTGGGGTGCCGAGCAGATCGTCGGGATCAAAATTGCTGCGATTGCGGGTGCCGTTGGGCTGCATCTCGGGAAGCGGAAACCCAACGCGCACAATTTACATTTTCCCGATTACAATCAGGCGCGAAATGCGGCTTTAGGTTGGCTCGATCAACGAGGATTTAAGGCAGAGCAAAAAACGCTTGGTAAGTTCGGTGATAGCAAGGGTGTGCCAATCGGTATGCAGACAGCGGATAGGAAATCAGGGTTCCGTGTTGAGTTCGATAGCAGGCATGGCGCGCATATTAACGTGTGGTCAGGAAAGCAAAAGGAGACTTTTACCTTTGAAGGTGATAGGAGTCAGGTGGACCAGATTGTTAAGAGATTTATGAAAGTTCGGTAATGAGTACTTATGATGATGATTTGATAATAGAGTTGAACATTGGAATGGGTGTAGATTGTTTAAAAATAATTGGTGAGTCTGACGATATTTTTCTTTCTCTTGAAAGAGTATTTCCGTTGGTTGGATCAAAAATAGATTGGGAAAATGTTCCAAATTCTATAGAGGATCATGAGGTCATTGAGGAACTGCATGTCGAAAAATTCATTGAATTTTTTGACAAAATTTGCATGAAATTTAACTTGATGGATTCAGTAATATACGTAGGTGACAATGTTACTAGCTTCGCGTTGGAGGGGGATATAAATATTATGAGAAAGTATTTAGGTAATTTAATAGAAATTCCTCAGCATCACTATTTCATAGAAAAGAATTATGAGTGGTGTATGTCTATGACTATGGAGGGGGATATGGCATTTGGGTTTTCTGATTGTAGTAGCAGAATTGAAAATCAGCAATGAATTTTATAATTGTTGTAAAGAGTGGGATTACGGGATTGATGATTGCGGTGACGATGAATGCGGTGACACGTGCAATAACCCCTAAATTGGAATGCGGTGACACGTGCAATAACCCCTAAATTGACTCCTGTATCTACTGGGGCTGACTGAGCTATATGGCCCGCCGTCTCGTCTCGTCCTGCCGGGTGTCCCGCATCATGTGACGCAGCGGGGAAATCGGCGCGAACGGACGTTCTTCGAGGGTGGCGATTATGTCCTCCACCCCGACCGTCCTGTCGGACGGTTCGTAGCGGTTTGGAACTACGGTGACAGTTTGCTTGACCACCACTAGACCGTGCGATTTAGGGGCTAGGCAAGGGTTGCTGGCATTTCACTGGCGATCCAAAAGGGCGCGGGCTGCTGATCCAGACCCCGCAATGTGCTGCATTTCCGGTTTCTGCGGCTGACCGTTCACGTGCTGCCACAGCATCAGGCTCAGCGAGCGCCCAAATGTCGGGTCGATTTCAAGCGCGGAAGGCGGCCGATTTCACCCCGCATTCCGACCTGTCGATCAAGTGGCGCAGCCTATCGAACATGTCCCGCGCCTTCTCGGCAATGACTTAGCTACGTGGCATAACTTCCTATCGGCTCAGCTCTACCAAGCGAATGGGCAAGGTTCGGCGCGTTAAAGGCACGACTAGCCGCATATCTCAGGTCGGCGCAAATCTGCTCTTGAAAGCTCCGAAAAGCGATTGTCGAACTGGCGGTATTTCCGCATTTCTCTGTTATTATATATTACATAACAATGAGATAGAATGACCTTCTGAAACCTGCCGCCCCAGCCAGCCGGTGTTTTCCCTCGTGATGAAGGCAGGCCGGCTGTCGGCGCGTTCCGCCGGTCGCGATTTTCGTCGCCCGTCGGACGGTGTTCGTCGCGCGTCGAGGTATCGGGCGTGCGCTGGGCGGCTTCGGTCGCGGCGGCGGCGACGCGCGCGGGCGTGCGTTCCAATCCCGGATCGACGGATCCGAGGAGGAACAGATGAAATATCCGATGATGATGGCCGTCCTGCTGGCGACCGGGACGGCGCTCGCCGCGGGGGCACCCGTTGCCGTGCAGGCGCAGGATGGCTGCGCCGTGCCGAAGCCGCAAAAAAAGCGCGGGGTGGGCGGCCTGTTGTCCGCTGCGCGTTCGGGCGGGCTGGAAGGTTCGGTTGCGGGGGCGCTGCGCGGTGATGGTGATCGCGGGTCCGGTCTCGAGGGCTCCGCGCGCCGGACGGCCGCGGGCGATGGGGCGGCGACCGGCAAATGTTCCCAAACGCCGCGCGGGGAAGACAAGGGCAGGTCCGCGGGGGGCGCTGCCGTGCCCGAGACCGCGACCGAACGCGCGCGGCGCGAAATGGCGGCGAACGACGCCAAATATCCGAGCCGCATGCCGATCCCCGAGGACTGGAAGACCGCCAAGACGGCCTATGACGCGTTCGGCAAGGTGCCATGCACGGGCTGCGAAGGCGGCTATGCCCAGGCGGGCTGGCCCGATTGGCCGCGCGACGAATATTCGGGCAAATATGGCGGCGCCGAAACGCGCCTGTCGCGGCTGCCCGTGGGCCATGTCCATCGCTGGTCTTCCAGCGGTTTTTCCGGGACGTTGACCATCGACGGCGAGGAGCAGGTGAACGGGTTTCGCTGCCGCAAGATGACCTATCGCCTCGAAAAGGGCGGCCAGAGCGTATCGCGGCCCGGCCTGATGTGCTGGGGCAAGGCCAATGAATATGCCGGAAGCGACAGCTGGGTCGGCGTCTTCTGACCCGGCACGCCCGGGCGTTCGCTTCGCCCGCTCCGCGTTCGCGGCCCGACGGGAGGACGTCCGGGACGCCCCATCCCCGCCAGACAAGGACATGTCGATGAAGAAAAGTTCCATCCTGCTGCTTGCGGCGGTCGCCGCCGCGGCGATCCCTGCGCTATACGCCCAGTCGGCGCCGGCCGGTGCCATCGGCCGCTGGACCCAAGCGAGCAGCGGCAAGGAACTGGTGCTGGTGCCGCGCATCAAGCTCCAGCCCAACGTCGGCGTTTCGCAGGGCACCAACCTTGGCGGGACGGTCGGCTACGGGTCGATGACGCGCACGACGATCGTCACCGAACCGGTGATGATGGAGGTCGCGCGGTCGATGACGCTCGCGGTCGAAGCCGACGGGCGGTTCCAATGGACGATCGTCCGGCGGCATGCCGAGCAGGCGGATTGCACGATCACCACGACGCAGGTGAAGCAGGGACGTGTCGCGCAGGGCGGCGGACAGGCGGTTTTTTCGGTCGAGGGCGGTACCGAAAGCTTCGTGACGAGCTGCGGTCGCCGCGGTTCGGGGGCGATCGCCAAATCGACCGAGCGGTACGGCATGCAGCTTGCCGGGGGGCGCTTCGTCCTGACCAGCGGTCCGAGTCGCTGGACGTTCGCCCGCGGCTGAAACGCTGGTTGCGGTCGCGGATTCTAGCCGCCGGCGAGGGCCGCGGTCACGGCCCGTGCATAATTGGGGCCGACCGCGACCTCGGCGCCGTCGTTCAGGACCAGCGTGAGCAGCCATTTGTCGACCCTGCGGATCTCGACGACGCGCGCCAGCCGGACGAATGCGGATCGGTGGACGCGCATCAGTTCGCCGGGATCGATGCGCTTTTCGAGCGCCGACATGGTCGTGCGCAGCAGGTGGCTGCGCAGCGCGGTGTGCAGCATCGCATAGTCGCCCGCCGCCTCGATCCAGTCGATGGCCGCGATCGGGACGCGGGCCTGTCCCTCGCGCAGCGGAACCCAGATCGCATCGTCGAACGTCGATGTCGCTCCGCCGCCCGACTGCATCGCGGCGCGGCGACCCGTCTGGCGGCGCCGTGCGCGTTCGACCGCCTGCCGCAGCCGGTCGAGCCGCACCGGCTTGAGCAGATAGTCGGCCGCCTCGACCTCGAACGCGTCGGGAGCGAATTGCTCGAATGCGGTGACGAAGACGATCTCGGGGCGCTCGTCGAGCGGCAGCGTTCCCGCCAGTGCCAGCCCGCCCATTTCGGGCATCTGGATGTCGAGCATCACGAGGTCGGGGTGCAACTGCGCGATCGCGGCTTGCGCCTCGACGCCGTTGGCGGCGGTCCCGACGACTTCGCTGCCCGGAATATTGGCGAAAAAGGCGGCAAGGCGTTCGATCGCCGGGGGTTCGTCGTCGACGAGGAGGACGCGCATCAGCAGGCTCAATTCGTCAACGGAAAGCGGATGCAGGCGCGGAAACCGTCGCCCGTCGGCGCAGCGTCGAGCGACGCCTCTGCGCCATAGATCGCGGCAAGGCGCTCGCGGACATTGGCGAGCCCGAGGCCGGTACCCGGTGCATCCGGCGCCATTCCGTGACCGGCCGCATCGTCGGTCACGCAGATACGGATCGTGTCGCCGGTCTGTGCGACATCGATCGATACCGCTACCGGGCGGCTGGTCGATCCGACGCCGTGCTTGATCGCATTTTCGACCAGCGGCTGGAGGAGGAGGGCCGGCACGCCGATGTCGCGCAGCTCGGGCGGGCAGTGCATCTCGACATTCAGGCGGTCGCCCAGCCGGGCGCCTTCGATCGCCAGATAGTCGGCCAGCGTCTGCAGTTCGTCGTCGATCGCGACCATGCCCGTTGCCGGGGCGGTCAATGTCGTGCGCAGGAAATCCGACAGCTTGCCCAGCATCGCTTCCGCCGCGTCGGCACGGTCGGTCACGACCGCCGACGAGATGGCGTTGAGCGTGTTGAACAGGAAATGCGGGTTGAGCTGGTAGCGCAGGGTTTCGAGCCGCGCCGATGTGGCGGCGCGCTCGGCCTCGGCGGTCGCGAGCGCGGCCTTGCTTGCGGCCTCGCGCGCCTCGGCCACTTCGCGCGCGCGGACAGCGAGCTGCTCGTTATGGATCAGGATCAGGTAGATGGCGGCGATCAGCGCGAACAGCGGCGCCCAGCCGGCAAGGTTCGCCAGCGCGCGGAACATGACGCGCTCGGGGGCCATGGCAGGATCGAGCAATCGCATCAGCCAGGCGCTCTTGTACGCGTCGACCAGCGTCATGACGCCCGCGACCGCTATTGCGACCAGCCCGGTCAGTCCGTAGCGCCGCCACGGCGCGGCGTCGCGAAAGCGCAGCGCGCTCCAGAAAATCAGGGCCGAAACGGGAATGCCCAGCGCGACCGTACTGCCCACCCCCGCGAGCATCGACGCCGAAACCGGATCGTCGAGCAGCAGCGCGGGCAGCAGGAAAAGCCCCGCGGTGGCGATCCACAGCCCGATGGTCAGAAACGCAGCTTGCTGCGATAGGGTGCGGTGGCTGCCGTGCATGGGACATGATCCTAGCGCGGCGCGCGCGAGGGGGCGAGAGTGCCGGTCGCATCGCGGTCGGTTTTCGTCGATTGTCTCGCGCCTCCTTGCGGGCCGGTACGAGCGAAGGGAGCGAAGGGGCCGGTCGCCCAAATGGTCGACGCGATCGTTCCGCGCCAATATAAGCCAAAGCACCTCCCGGACGCCGCCGGCGGGCGTCGCTATCGTTCAGCGCCGGTTCGGGGTGCGTGCCATAGCCTTGCCGGATCACAGAAGGAGAATCCGTCGTGAAGAAATTTCTTGCCGCTGCGGTGCTCGCCTCGCTCGCCATTCCGACGGCGCCCGCGTTCGCCGATCCGCCGCCCTGGGCTCCCGCGCACGGGAAGCGTGCCAAGGATCGCGGACTTTATGACAGCTATGGCCGTTATTACGAGCCGCGGCGCCTGTCGCACAACGACCGCATCTGGCGCGGGAACGACGGTCGCTATCATTGTCGCCGCGACAATGGCACGACCGGGCTGATCATCGGTGCGGCGGTCGGTGCGCTCGTCGGACGCGAACTCGATGGCGGACGCGACCGGACGGTCGGCACGATCATCGGCGCGGCCGGCGGCGGCCTGCTCGGCCGGGCGATCGACCGCGGCGAGTTGAAGTGCCGTTGAGGCGAGCGGGCGCGGTCCGCCGGGCTTAACGCACCGGTGAGAATTGAGCCCTAGGGTTGCTCGCACATGTTCGAGGAGCCCCGATCCCCATGCGCCTTTCGCTATCGTTGATCCTGCCGGCGTTCGCGCTTCTGGCCGCCTGCCAGCCGGAGCGCGGCGCGCGCCTCGCCGATGCCGAGCGCTATTATGCCGCGGGGCAGTGGGGCGATGCGCGCATCGCCCTGATGAATGTCCTGAAGGCGGAACCCGGCAATGCCGCGGCGCTCGGGCTGATGGCGCGTATCCAGATCGCGAGCGGCGACGGCGAGGGAGCCGCGGCCACGCTGGCGCGCATCGGCGGCAAGCCGCCATCGCACGAATTGGCGGACTTGCAGGCGGAGGCCGACATGCTGCGCGGACGGTGCGGCGACCTGCTTGGCGCGCCGCCGGGCAACGCGGCTATGTCTGCAACGTTGCGACGGGTCCGCGCGCTCTGCGCAATCGACGGCGGTGACATGGCGGCGGCAGCCCGAGAAGTTGCATCGGGATTGGCGGATCATGCCGGCGATACGGGGCTTCAGCTGGTGGCTGCGCGTCTTGCCATGCTTCGCGGCGATCTGTCCGAGGCCGAGCGGCTGGTCGGCGCCGCGCGCGAGGCCAAAGGCAATGGTTTCGAAATCGAAATGGCGGCCGGTGCGATCGCGCAGCGGCGCGCCAATGTGAGCGGCGCGCTGACACATTATGCCGCGGCGGAGAAGCGGAACCCGCTGAATAGCGGACCGCTTGCGGCACAGGCCGAACTGCTCGCGGCGGCCAAGGACAAGGAAGCACTGGCCGGCGTGGTCGAGCGACTGCGCCGGATCGCGCCGCAGTCGCCGGCGACGACGATCGCCGCGGCGCGGCTGGCGCTGCTGCGCGGCGACGCGCAGGAGGCACAGGAAAAATTGCTCGCAGCGCGTCAACTCGCCGGCGACCGTCCGGCGATCCAGCTGCTCGCGGGGCAGGTCGCGATGGCGGCGGGCAACCATGACATCGCGATTGCCGAACTGTCGCGCTATCTGGCGAGCGGCGCGCGCGACGAGGATGCGGCGCTCGCGCTGGCCGCAGCCCATGCGGCGTCGGGCGATCCCGAACGGGCGGTGACGACGTTGAAGCCGCTCGCCGACGGCCCCGGCGCTTCGCGGGCGGTGCTTGCGGCGCTGGCCCGTCATGCGAAGGCTGCGGGGCAGGCGGGCGCCGCCGCCGCCTATGCCGCGCGTGCCGCGAAGCCCTCAGCCGAGCGGACGGCCAACCTGTTCGTTCGGGCCGATCAGGCGCTGGCGGCGCGGGACTGGAAGGGCGCGATCATCGCCTACGAGGCCCTGATCGAGCGCGAGGGTGTCCGGCCCGACGCGATGATCCTGAACAATATGGGCTGGGCATATTTTCAGGACGGTCAGTCCGACAAGGCGGTGGCCTTGCTGCGGGATGCGCTCAAGCAGGCGCCCGACAATGCATCGGTGCTCGACAGTCTCGGCTGGGTGCTTTGGTCGTCGGGCAAGGATCGCGCCGCGGCGCGGACCTATCTCGCCAAGGCGCATCGGCTCGCGCCGGGCAACGCCGCGATCAGGGCGCATTGGGAGGCTGCGAACCGCTGATCGCGGTCGCGGACCAGCCCGATCAGGCGGTCGCGAGCTGGGGCGCGCCTGCACCGCGCCGGCGGCGCAACATCAATGCGCCGACGCCCAGCGCGAACAGGCCGAACATGCCGGGTTCGGGAACCGGCGTCCCGCCCGACGAGCTGCCGCCCGACGAGGTGCTGATCGTACCGCTGCCGACCGCCGAGGTGGTCGATCCCGCACCGCTGATCGACTGGTAGCGGGTGAAGAAGTCGCTGAGCGTCAGCGAGGTGACGGGCGAGGCGAACGACAGGGTCAGCGTGCCCGAACCCGAATCGCCGAGGCTCACACCGCCGCCGCCGCCGCCAGCGCAGCTGTTGGTGCCGCCGCCGCCCTTGAAGCACACATCGACGGTGCCGACGTTGGGCACGTTCGAGTTGAGCGCGGTCACGCTGTAGGTGCCGGTGCTCGACGCGCCGCTGATCGTCGGATCGGTATTGAAGCCGAAACCCGACACGCGCGAACCGGTGATCGGCGTGCCCGAATTGTTCGCGACCGCATAGCTCAGCGTATAGCTGTTCGCCGTCGTGCCGGTCAGCGTGAAGACGATCTGCGACGTCAGTCCGTCGATCGCGCCGCTGCCGGTGTAGCCGTTGTAGTCGACGGTGAAGCTCTTGTTGAGGTCGCCGCTTCCGAGCGTGATGACGTCTGCATGCGCGACGCCGGGCAGCGACGCGAGCGCGGCGGCGGCGAGGATGGGCAATATGCGGATGTTCATCGAATCCCCCTAGATTTGGTTACTGCCAAGTAAAGGCATGGGGCATTCGGGCCAATGCCAAAGAAGACCGATCACTGTACCAATCGGGGATTCCGGCGGCGCGCCGACCGGGCGAAGGGGCGGCCTGAACGGTGATCGGTCTGCGCGGGCAGATTTCCAAGGCCCTCATTCCATGCGCTTTATCGACGCGCGGCAGGGTGTTGCCAGTATTGTGATGCCTGCTATCGTCGGTGCAGGAGGCGCGATGGACGAGAGAGCCGCTTCGAGGCCGCAGCCGCGCCCCGCGCTGGGCGATATCGCCGTGCACAGCCGGCTGGCCGACGGCACTGCCGTGTGCCTGCGCACGATCACCCCCGATGACGAGCCGCTGCTGCGGGCGGGAATTGAGACGCTGTCGGCCGAGGCTCGCTACCTGCGTTTCTTTTCATGTGCGCCGATGCTGCCCGATCCCGTGATCGAGCGGCTGCTCGATGTCGACGGGCACGACCATATCGGCTGGGGTGCGATCTGTACCGAATGCGAAGGCCAACCCGCGATCGGAGCAGTGCACGCGGTGCGCGACCGGCCGGGTGGGCCGGTGGGCGAATATTCGGTGGCGGTGCTCGACGCCTTTCACGGGTTGGGGCTGGCGCGGATGATGACCGCCGCGCTGCTGCTCCAGTGCCGCGCCGAAGGCATCGAGGCGCTCGACGTGCATATGCTGAGCGAAAATGCGGCGGCGAAACGGTTGATCAAGGCGCTCGGCGCGATCTGGCGAGGCGAGAGCGCGGGGGTCGCCGACTACCGGCTCGACGTCGCGGCGAGCCTTGCGCTGCTGCGCGCCGATACCGATGCGCGCGGGGTGCAGGACGTGTTCGCGGCGCTGGACCGGTAAGCGTGCGAGGCTAGTCCCTCCCGCCATCGTGGTCGCGAACGGCGGCGGGAGGGTGGAGCGATGGGGCGTCGCCGAAGCGTTTTCGTCCCACGGACCGTGAATAGCGGGCGCTGCGCGGTGCCGCGGTGACTCCGCTCACAGGTCCGGCATATTTCCGGAAAAGCTCGCGCGCACGACAAAGAGCGCCGGAATCGCCCGGCGCCCTTCACCCTGCCCTTTAGGGGAGGCAGCCCTTATTTCTTCTGCGTGTCGCCGACGCCGGTTTCGGACGGGGCGATCTCGCCCTTGTCGTCCATCGCATTGGCCTTTTCTTCGCCCATTTCCTCGACGACGTCGGCCTTCTGCTCCATCGCTTCCTTGGCGGGGCCTTCGGGCATCGCGTCGGCCTGGTCGTCAATCGCGTCGGCCTTGGCTTCGGCCTGATCCTCGACCTTGTCGGCGGCCGGGCTCTGGCAGGCGCCCAGCGCGAGGGCCGAGGTGGCGGCGAGCGTAATGAACATCTTGCGCATATCGAGTGACTCCAAAAGTTGACTCGGGGGCTTAACGCGGGGTGAACAATTGAGTTGCAACCAAAATGTCACACGGCAGAGAGCCGACGATCGGGGATGGCGTGCGCATCGCCCCCTCTCGTGCCTGCTCCCGTCCCTTCGCAGACTGTGCCCAAGCCAAAAAAAAGGGCGCCCGGAGGCGCCCTTCTGCTGGCTGTCGCGCGCGATCAGAAGCGCTGCTGGCGTTCGTAAAGATCGCGGTAATGCTGGATACGCGTGACGCGCAGGCCGGGCATGCCGCTGCGGTCGATCGAGCGTTGCCAGCCGGCGAATTCCTCGAGCGTCAGGCCGTAGCGTTCGCACACCTCGTCGACGGTCAGCAGGCCGCCGTTTACCGCCGCGACGACCTCCGCCTTGCGACGGACGACCCAGCGCGTGGTGTTCGCGGGGGGCAGCGTGTCGAGCGTCAGCGGTTCCCCGAGGGGGCCGATGACCTGAGCCGGACGGATTTTCTGATTCTCGATCATATTCATTCCACTTTTTCGCCGCCGGACAGGGGGTGGTCCGGCGAAGACTCGTCTAGAGGCCCGGGTTTCAACATCGACTGAAACCCTCTGGTAAACAGCTTGTTCAGACTTTCGGACAGGATGTTCCCCTCGTCCGACAGGTCGAAGAATCGCGCCGGACGCGGCCCAAACGCGCGGTCCTTTGCGATCGTTCCGCACAGCAGCGCGCGCCGCGCGGCGGCGGTTCCGGCACGCGATTCGCGCCCGGCCAGCATCGCGGTCGGCAGCGCAGCCTGACGCGCACCCGACACCGCCAGGATGATGTCGAAGCCGGGCGTCGACAGGCTGGCAGCACCGGCAAGGCGCGGAAGATCGGAGGGCGCGAGGTTCATGCCATCGGTCTAGTCCGAACGACCTAAGGCTCGGTAAATGCCCATTTCATGCCTCGTTAGCGAAGCTTAACCGGCGTCAATATCTTGACAGGGGGCGCAGGAAAGCTGGCATTTCGGCGCATTTGTCCCTAGATGGCGCCGATCATGATCGACACGATTGCCGTCCCCGCCGGGCTCGCCCGGGCCGATTTTCAGCTCGCCGAACCGATGAAGGGTCGGCGAATCGTCGTCGCCATGTCGGGCGGAGTCGATTCGAGCGTGGTCGCGGCGCTTGCGGCGCGCTCGGGCGCCGAGGTGATCGGGGTGACGCTGCAGCTTTACGATCATGGCGCCAAGGCGAAGCGCGTCGGTGCGTGCTGCGCCGGGCAGGATATTCGCGACGCGCGGGCGGTTGCCGATCGGCTGGGCTTCGCGCACCATGTTCACGACCATGAAAGCCGCTTTCGCGACACGGTGATCGACCAGTTTGCCGACGAATATCTGGCTGGTCGTACGCCGATCCCCTGTGTTCGCTGCAACATGGGGGTGAAGTTCACCGACCTGTTCCAGCTCGCGAGGGATCTGGGCGCCGATTGTCTGGCGACCGGTCATTATGTGCGGCGCGTGACGGGGCCGGCCGGGGCCGAATTGCACCGCGCGGTCGACCCGGCGCGCGACCAGAGCTATTTCCTGTTCGCGACGACGCAGGAACAGCTCGATTTCCTGCGCTTCCCCTTGGGCGGGCTCGAAAAGAGCGTCGTGCGCGAGATCGCCCGCGACCTCGGCCTCGGCGTCGCGGGCAAGCCCGACAGCCAGGACATCTGCTTCGTTCCCGACGGCGACTATGCGACGCTGGTGCGCAAGCTGCGTCCCGACGCCGACGATCAGGGCGCGATCGTCCATGTCGACGGCACGGTGCTCGGCGCGCACAAGGGGCTGATCCACTACACGGTCGGGCAGCGGCGCGGGATCGAGATCGGCGGACAGGCCGAACCGCTGTATGTCGTGCGCCTCGATGCCGCGAAGAAGGAAGTCGTCGTCGGGCCGCGGCGTGCGCTCGCGGTGGCGGGCGCGCGGCTGGGCGAGGCGAACTGGCTCGCCGATGTTTCGGGCCGCGACGTGCTCGCCAAGGTGCGCAGCATGGCGAAGCCGGTTCCGGCGCGCGTCGAAGGCGAGCGACTGGTCTTCGCGGCGCCCGAATATGGCGTCGCGCCGGGGCAGGCGGCGGTGCTGTATGACGCCGCGAACGAAAGCCGCGTGCTCGGCGGCGGCTGGATCGAGGAAACATTCGCCGCGGAATAGATTGCGCTTTCGTCCCCGATGCCGCAGCCTGCGGGGCAACAAGGGGAGAATATGATGGTCAACTGGGTCTTGCGCGGCGCCGTCCTGCTCTGGGCGCTTTTCTTTTTCATCGTCGGTGCGCGCGGGTTCCTCGACCCGGCAAGCTATACCGAGACCTTCGGTTTCACGATCAGCGGCGTTGCGATCAACACGCTGCGCGCCGACCTTTCGGCCTTTTTCCTTGTGTCGGCGGGTGCGGCGGCGCTCGGGGCGCTGGTGCCGGGATGGCTGCGCGCGCTGCTGGTACCGGCGGCGCTTTATGGCACGGCGCTCGCCGGACGGCTGGTCGGGGTTGCAATGGGCGATCCGACCAACGCCGGAATCGTGCAGGGGATGATCATCGAGGCGCTGTCGCTGCTGCTGATGGTCGGGGCCTGGTGGGTCTTGTCGCGCCCGGCATCGGGTGCGGCGAGCGGCGCTCCGGCCGCCTAGGCGGCCGTTAACCATTTCTCATCGCCTTGCTGCGATAGACACTCCTTCCGTCGGTGGGGCGGAGAAGGAGGGACCAGATGGAACCCGAATATGAACAGCGGAGCGGCGCAGGCCGTCGCCGCGCGGACCGGCGCAAGGCCGCCGATCCCAATTATACCGGACCCGAGCGCCGCTCGGGCGTCGACCGCCGTTCGGCGACCGACCGGCGCGCCGCCGTCCGGAGCTAGCGCAGCAACCTGTCGCGGATCGCATTTATTTGCCGCATTTTCCGAATTGGCGCCTGTTTCCCGCCGGGCCGGAAGTGCTAGGGTCGGATCCGCGGCCGGCTTTGCGGTCGCGCCGGAAAGGCGCGTCATGACCAGTTCCCCGATTCCCCGTCTCAGCGTCGATATCGTGTCCGACGTGATGTGCCCCTGGTGCATCATCGGCTGGCTGAAGTTCCGCAAGGTCATGGAGCATTTCGAGGGCCGGATCGCCTTTCGCGTCCAGTGGCACCCTTTCGAGCTCAACCCCGATATGCCGCGCGAGGGCGAAGATGCCGCGAGCCATGTGATGCGCAAATATGGCATCAGCGCCGAACAAAGCCGCGCCAACAGCGGCCGGATGGCAGGGATCGCAGATGAACTGGGCTTTGCCTTCAATCGCGGCCCCGATTTTCGGATGCGCAACAGTTTCGATGCGCACCGCCTGCTGACCTGGGCAGGAGCGATCGAAGATCCCGAACAGACCGCGGCGACGGGCGTGCAGACTGCATTGAAGCTGGCGCTGTTCACCGCGCATTTTACGGACGGCCGCGACGTGAGCGATCCCGCCGTGCTCGCCGATGTCGCGGCGTCGGTCGGGCTCGATCGCGCGCGCGCGGCGGCGATCCTCGCGGGCGACGAGTTCGGCGAGATGGTAAGGACCGAAGAGCGCTATTGGGCCGACCAGAATGTCACCGGGGTGCCGGCCTTCGTCCTCGGCGGGCGAATGCTGATACCGGGCGCCCAGGACCCGGAGGTTTTCATCCGGGTGATCGAACGAAAAATATTGGCCGACGCGGCCTGAGGAACGGAGGCGCCCCGCGGCGCGTTGCCTGGCTATTCCGCAAAAGGAGTCCCGGCCATGACCGCCAAGCCCATCCCGGCGAACGACGATGCCCCCGAAGCGCTGAACCGCGAGCAGCAGGACGAAGACGCACAGGCGCAGACCGTAGCCGGGGATGCACGTGCAGGGCGGCGGCTCGAGGACAGCGAAAAGCCCGCTGCGCACGACGAAGGCGATGATGTCCAGGATCTGGTCGACCATATGCACCAGATGGAGCGGTCGGGTCGGATCGACATGGACGCCTATCGCGGCGAGCGTAGCGACGACGACGAGGAGGGCGAACTCGGCGAGGCCGGGATCGAGGACGACGAGCCCCGCGGCGCACCCTAGCGGCCGCCGGTTTCAATCGTGGCGGCTCCGGCCGGAACTGCGGGACACCGCAGCTTGTCCGGCGCGGAGCACGCGTCGCGGTACATCAATCCTTGCGCGACCGGATCAGGTCGCCCGCGGCGATCGGTCCCAGAATGACGAGGAACGACAGCATCATGAAGGCAAAGATCAGGACGGGTGTCTGAAGAAGATGGTCGGGCATGGCGGTGCTCCTTTGGCGGCCGTGATGTCCGTGCATTGCCCGGCGAGCGCTGCCGCGCATTGACTTCGGTCAAAATGGCGCCGCGGCAGGATATCCTTGTCCGCCTGTTCGCACGCCGACAGGGCTCGTCTGGATTTCGGCAAGGCGGTGGCAGGCGGGCGCGATGACTATTGGCTGGTGTGTCAGTTCGCCTGCCCGGCGTCCGTGGCCGATCCATTGTCGTCAATCGTCGGCGGCTCCTCGCGCAGCGGCTTGTTCGGTCCGGCGAGCTGGCGGTCGATGTCATCCGCGAGCAGTTGTGCGACAGGATCGCCCGTCAGGGCGCGCCATTCGTCGCGACGCACTACCAGCGCCGCGTGCCGGTCGGCCTCGGGCAGCGCCTCGACCTCGAGATAGAAGCGCACCGCCCGGAGCCAGGGTGCCTCGTCGGTCAGGACATCCTCGGCCCAGCGCGAAAAGGCGCCGCCTGCGCTCGCCCAGCCGCCGTCCTCGCGGTGTTTCAGGAAGAAGAGCGCGCGCGTGCCGAGCGGAAAGGCGTAGCGAACGCACGCGCCCGCGAAGCTTTGCGGATGCGCGCTTTCAAGGTCGTAGGGATTGCTGAGCAGCGTGCCGCCGCCGTTCGCGAGCATGAATGGCAGGGTCAGCGGGCGGTCGGGCACGGCCCCCTTGAGCGCCGCCACCGGCGCGAGCGTGATCGCCATGTCGTCGGGGCGCCGGGGATCGGTCGTGCCGCCGGAGACCGTGGCAAGCAGGATCAGTTCGGCATCGGCCGCGAGCTGCATGTTGGTCGGCACGCGGTAACCCGGCGCGACCGAGCAGGCGAGGGCGGGAAGCGGCGCGGCGAGAAGGAGGACGGCGGCGAAAGGACGGAAAAGGTGCATCGCGGCAGGCTAGCGCGCCGCCACGGGCTTGGGAAGCGGCGCGACTTTGGGGCGGATCGTCGATGCTGTGGATCGAAAGCCGCGCCGTCGCGTATGATCGCTATCGCTGCCGTGGAGTCGTCACGGCGTGTGGCGGGGAAACCGATGTCGAGGAGACAGATGATGGCCGAGCATGACCATAGCGCGATCAAGGAAGATATGAATGTCGTCGGCGCCGACGGCGTCCATATCGGCACCGTCGACCGGCTCGACGGCGAACGCATCAAGCTGACCAAGGCCGACAGCCCGCAGGCGGGCGACGGTGCGGGTGCCAGGCATCATTATCTCCCCGCGGGGCTCGTCGCCGCCGTCGAGGGCGATACGGTGCGGCTGTCGGCGACCGCCGCCAATGCCGCTGGCCTGTTCGAGGAAGCCGAATAACGGCGGGCGGGCCGCGCGGCGTCGCCCGCGTTGCAGCGGGGCTGGCGTGCGTCCGCTTCATTTCGTGATTTCTCAACATGTTTCGCTTAATCTCTTCGCCCGATGGCACGCGAAGGGGCGAGGAGAATGGCGGGGCGGCGCCGCGGGGCGGGGGCGATGTGGATCGCCGCCGGGCTGCTGCTGTTTGCGCTCGGCTATGCGGTCGCCAACCGGTTCCAGCTGACGCATGATGTCGCGTACCGGCTCGCGGCAGGCGATCCGCAGAATGCGGCGCGCGCCTTTGCCACGCTCGCGGCGCAGGGCGCGGGGCTGCTGGCGGCGCTGGTCTGGCTGCCGCGGCGCTGGGCTCTGGTGCTGCTGGGGCTCGCGGGCGCGTCGATTCTCGTCAACATCGGGTATAGCGGACTTGTCGGCGAACTGCTCGGCGCGGGATCGCTCGCCTGGCTGATCGCGGAGGCGCGGCAGGCCGGCAATGCTGCGGGCGAATTCGCGGGTCCGTTGCTGTTCGCGCTCGCGCAGAGCGTCGCCGCGGTGGCGCTGTTCGCGGCGGCGCGGCACGCGCTGCGGCGATCGGCGCTGGTGCCCGCGGGGCGCGGCTGGAGGATCGCGGCGGTGGCGGCGCTGGTGCTGCCGGCGCTGCTGGTCCGGCCGCTCGAGCGCTGGCCCGAGGGCGCCGAACGCAATCTCTACGGGCTGGCGTGGGAACTGGCGACCGCGCCGCCGCCACCGCCGCGCGACGCGGTGACGGCGGTCCCCGACACCGCGGGGGCGCCGCGGCATATCGTCTGGCTGGTCGACGAGAGCGTTGCGGCGGCGCCGTTCGGGCGGCTCGTGGCGCCGATGCTGGCGAAGGTGCCGCACAGCGATTTCGGAACCGCGGCGGCGCTGGGCAATTGCAGCGCACCGGCGCAGGTCGCGCTGCGCTCGGGTGTCGATGTGCTGAACGTCGGAAGGCACACCGACTTGCGGCGAACGCCGTCGATCTGGGGCTATGCGCGGCGCGCCGGATATCGCACGCGGCTGATCGACGGGCAGGCGGTGGGCGCGCCGCAGAACCTGCTGCTCGCGCCCGAAGCGGCGCTGATCGACGAATTGCACCCGATGGCGGGCGGGATCGACACCGATTTGCGCATCGCCGGATATCTGAACCGGAAGATGAAAGAGCCGGGCAAGAGCTTTACTCTGGCGGTGCTGCGCGGTGTCCATTTCCAGTATCGCGACCATTATCCCGCGGGCACCATTCCCGACGACAGTCCGGTGCCGCGGCAATATGACACCGCGCTGAGCTGGTCGAAGCGCGGCTTTTTCGAGGCGCTGCTCGCCGGGGTCGACCGCGACGCGGTCGCGATCGTCTATTCGTCGGACCACGGCCAGAATCTGGCGCCGGGGGCGCTGCCGCATTGCAGCCACGCGCCGGTCGCCGACGAGTTTCGCGTGCCGCTGCTCGCCTTCCTGCCGCCCGCGCAGGCGGCGCGCTATGCCGCGGCGCCGCGCGCGGGGCATTCGGCGAGCCAGATCTTTCCCGCGACACTGGGCTGGATGGGCTACGACCGCGCGATGGCGGCGAAACGCTACGACGTCGACCTCGACGCGCCCACCGCGCGCTATGTGTGGTTCGGGCGCAGCGTGATCCCGATGGGGGACAGCGGCGAGATCAGCGTCATCACAGGCCCCGGCTTCCCCGGCACGCCCGCGCGATAGGCACGCTGCGCCCGCCGGATGCCGGGCGCGCGCGGGCTCAGTCGATCGCGGCGCCGCCGGCGACGCGCGCCTTGAAATCGGCGCGCGGCAGCTTGGTGACGAGGCCTTTCACCTTGCCGCTGGCGTCGTGATAGATTTCGGACAGCGGCACATTGTAGAGCTTGCCGCCGCGCACGACGATCGCGACGTCGCCGTCGAGGCTCTGGACGGTGCCGATGGAATTGCCGCCCGAATCGCGCAATTCGACCCCGGTGCGGACATGGTCGCGCGACGCGAGGCTGAGGTCGGTCGCGTCGATCGCCTGATTGGCGGTGCCGTCGAGGCGGTCGACCGTGGTGCCGAGGCGGCCGGTGACGCCGCCGACGGTGCCCGCCGGATCGACCCCGACCTGCGCGCCGCCCTGGCCGCCGAGGTTGACGCCGAGTTGCGCCAGCGCGGGCGTCGCGAGGATCGCGGCACCGGCCGCGGCGAGGGTGAGGATTTTACGCATGGCTGTTCTCCCGAGAATGTGGTCGGGGGAGAAACCGGGCGGCGGCGGCGATGTTGCATCGCGCGCGGCGGAGCGGCGCAGCGCCGCGACGAACGCCGCGCGCGCGGACGAGGCAGGGCAGACGGGGTGGAAGCCCCGGAGACCGGCGGGCGGCCCCCGGGACGACCGGTCCGTGATCAGTTGCCCGAAACGGGCGCGCTGGCCGCGGCAGGTTCGGCAGCAGGTTCGGCGGCGGGCGCAACTGCGGCGGGTGCATCGGCCGCGGCGGGCGCGGGGGCGGCGGTCGCCATCACCGCGGGCTGTACGGCGGGCGCGCCATTGGGCACCGCGAAGGCCAGCTCTTCCTTGGTGCGGACGCTGAGCTCGCGGCCCGCGGGAATGCGGCCGGTCTTGCCGGTGATGAAGGCGGCGAACACCCCCGCGGCGATCACGCCGGCGACGGTCGCGACGGTGTTGCCTTCGCCTTCCTGGCGAAAGCTGCCGATGAGCGGGACGCGCTTGCCGCCGACCTCGACGTAGCGCAGTTCGATTTCCATCTTGCCCGACTTGCCGAAGGCGCCCTTGCCGGTGCGCCAGGTAATTTCGCCGGTGGCGCGCGCGCCCTTCGGAATCACGATATGGCCGTCGTGCACCACATTGTGGACGACGGTCATGTAGAAAGTGTCGCCCTCGTCATTCTTCTTGGTCGAGAGTTCCTCGTTCATGCTGAGGAGGACTTCGGTGTTCGCAGGCAGCGTGCGCAAGGTCGACGGCGCGGGTGCCACAGCGGGTGCGGCGACGGGCAGCGGCGCGGTATCGGCGGCGGGCGCCGTGGTTTCCTGTGCCAGCGCGGCAGGCGAAAAGGCAGGCAAAATCAGCGCGAGCGCAACGGCGCCCGCAATCGGCTTCGATATCATGAAAGCAACCCCCAAAACATGGCGGGCCCCCTGCCCGCCATGGGGATTGCCAAACAGGATTCGCGGGGCACGTCAATTCGATTAACTTTTGCCCGCGGGCGAAAGGGGAGGCGGACGCGCGCGTCCGGGCGCGCGTCAGTGCGGTTTCGGGGGCGCGACGAGTTTGGTGAGGGTTGCGAGGCGGCGGCGGGCGGCGCTCCAGTCGCGTTCGGGGTGCGCCTGAATCTGGTGCAGAAGAACGCGGATTTCCTTGCGGCGGTCGCCTTCGGTCACGGCGTGCATGGCGAGTCTCCTTTCGCATGCCAGCATAGCATGAAAATCGCGCCGTCGAGGGCTTTCGCCGCGCGCGCGGGGCGGGGCGCCGTCAAGCGGTGCTGGCGCCGCGCCGCCGCGCTGCTATCGTGCGCGGCGATGAAACATTGGGAACGCAAGATGGTGGTGATCGGCCGGCTGCGCGCAAAGCCGCTGCTGGCGGGGCAATTGCTGTGCGGCCTCGCCGCGGCGGGGCTGGCGGTGCGGCAGGCGAGCGGCGCGTGGGGCGACGGCGCGGCCGAGGTGCTGCGCGCGGTCGTCGCGGGCAATCCGGCGGTGACGGTGCTGATCGCGGCGGCGCTGGCGGGGGTCGTCCATTTCCGGCGGCTGTGGCGGCGGCGGGCCAGCCATATCCGCCACGACGGGTCGCTGCTCTATCGCGGCAGCGAAAGCTGGCCGCTGGCGCTGATCCGCGACGTGGTGGTGGCCAGGAACGGAATCGGCATCGCGTCGCTGCGGCTGGTCGTCGACGACGACAGCGAGGTCACGCGCGCGCTGGCGCCGCTCTACATGCTCGAAGATTCGCCCGAAGCGGTGCGCGGCGGGGTGATGTTCGCGGTCGCGGGGGTGCGCGGGTTTCCGGCGGGGTCGGCGATGAATTGAGGGGGGCGCCGTGCCCGGAGCGTCCGGAACCGCGAGGACGCGAAGAGGCCGCCCTCGCTTCCTTCGTCACCCGGACCTGATCCGGGGAGCCTTCCCGCCTCGCCGCATGGATGCCGGATCAAGTCCGGGATGACGATGGAAGGGGAAGGCGGTGTCACCCGCCCAGCGTCGGCAATCCAAGTTCTTCGGCGAGGTCGCGCCAATCGGGATTCGTCGCCTCGATCAACTCGATCTTCCATTTGTGCTGCCAGTTCTTGATCTGCTTCTCGCGGCCGATCGCGGCGTGCATCGTCCCGGCGAGTTCGAACCACACAAGCGTCTTGACGCCATAACGTTTGGTGAAGCCGTCGAAGCTGCCATCCCGATGCTGGCAGACGCGCTGGATCAGGTGCGAGGTGACGCCGGTGTAGAGCGTGCCGTGCCGGGCGCTGGCCATGATATAGACGCAGGGCTGGAAGTCGGCGTGCATGGGGGGAGGCTAGGGCGGCGATGGACCCCGGATCAAGTCTGGGGTGACGAAGATTGGGTAGGTTGTTCGAGCAAGTTCGTTTCACGATCGCAGTCGTGACAATGGGCGTAATCGAACACGGCACCAAGTTGCCATTGCTGGGTTGCCGTATCCCATGACGCCCAAGCGTCCCGGGCTACATTTTGTGATCCACAGATTCCGCAAATCATTTGGATAGCCATTTGATCGATGCTCCGGGCCGCGTATGCTTTTAAATAGATCAGGAGCGGAGCGAGGTCAGGATATGTCGGCAAGAAATTGGTCGGAAACGGTTGAAACAGCAGTGCGCCGTCATGTCGCTCAGGCAAACGATCCGAATTTTACCCGCCAGTCGCTGATCGACGCTGAACTCGACTGGATAATTTCTGAAACCGGCTCGCGGGGCGCCACGCCCGAAATGACGCTTAGCCGGGAACTTCAACAGCTACGAGACAAGGGAGTAATCGAGTTTCTAGATGATCGCGGCAGCTATCGGCTTTTGGGCTGAAATCGACAATGGACCTATGATCGAGTCCGGGGCGACGAAATTTTTATCGCCCCGAGCGACGCCCCCCAATTCGTCGTCATGCCGGACTTGATCCGGCATCCATGATCGAGGAGGCTGAAATTGGGAGGGGCGAACAATGAGCGACGAATTTTTTGTTTATGACAATTGGGTTCGGTCGAAGACGATCGTGCACAGGGGCATTTGTTCATTTTGCAATAATGGTAACGGGCTGCACGGAAAGCGCGCCACAAAAAGCAGTACGTGGCACGGCCCCTATCTTGTCGTTGCCGAAGCTCGATCGAAGGCGAAATCCTTAAGGCGAGATCGCACAGACGACTGCCAGAGTTGTGATCCTTAGGTGTGTCAACCGTGCGCGCGGCGCTGACAGACGCGCTGGATCAGGTCTGAGGTGAAGTCGGTGTAGAGCGTGTCGTGCAGCACACGCGCAATGAAATTGGCGCAGGGCTGGAAGTAGATGTGCATGAGTGGAGGCTAGGGCAACGATGGACCCCGGATCAAGTCCGGGGTGACGAAAGTTTTTGTGCCGACAGGCGCGCGCTGACTCTTCGTCATGCCGGGCTTGATCCGGCAATCATCCAACTGAACCAACCATACCTAAATCGCGCAGTGCGCTTTCCAGTTATCTTGTCTTGCGTCACCTCAAACCGAAAATCCCCCAGAGTTCCGCCGGTTCGAGCTTGCCGCCAGCACCTTCTTGCCCGTCGGGGTCAGCGCCCATTTCGCGCCTTGCTGCACCACGAGGCCCAGCGTGACGAGTTCGTCGCGGACGGGGTCGGTCGGGAGCTGGGGGCGGCGGTTCGAGAGGCCTTCGAGGGTCGCGCGCTGGGGCTGGCTGAGGATCAGGAGTTTTTCTTTTTTCTTTTCGGTCATTTTCGGCCTCTGACTTCTTTGCGTTGCGCAGGGATGGCGGTGTTGCTGGCCCTCCCCACTGCAACTAGCGGGCGGAGCCCGCAAGTTTCGCTGCCCCTCCCGCAGGCGGGAGGGGTTTCAGGTTGTTACTCCGCGGCGATGCCGGCCTTGGCGAACATGTCCTCGCCGTCGCCATCGGCGTCGGGCGCCGCGGCGCCGTCGTCGTTGGCTTTCGCCTTCTTGCGGTTGTCGAAGCTCGACCACACGGTGTTCCAGTCGCCGCGCGTCGCGCCCTTTGAATATTCGGTCGCGCGCGTTTCGAAGAAGTTGGCGTGCTCGACGCCGTTGAGCAGCGGGGCGAGCCAGGGGAGCGGGTGTTCCTCGATCATGTAGATCGGCTGGAAACCAAGCTGGCCGAGGCGCCAGTCGGCGATGTAGCGGATGTAGCGCTTGATCTCCTTCGGCGTCATGCCGGGGACGGGGCCCTGTTCGAACGCGAGGTCGATGAACGCATCCTCGAGCCGCACCGTCTTCTGGCAGGTGTCGATGATGTCTTCCTTCACCGCCTTGGTCAGGCAGCCGCGTTCCTTCACGAAGGTGTGGAACAGCTTGATGATGCCTTCGCAGTGCAGGCTTTCGTCGCGGATCGACCAGCTGACGATCTGGCCCATGCCCTTCATCTTGTTGAAGCGCGGGAAGTTCATCAGCATCGCGAAGCTGGCAAAAAGCTGGAGCCCCTCGGTGAAGCCGCCGAACATCGCGAGCGTGCGCGCGATATCCTCGTCGCTGTCGACGCCGAAGGTGCCCATATAGTCGTGCTTGGCGCGCATCTCGTCATATTCGAGGAACATGCCATATTCGCTCTCGGGCATGCCGATCGTGTCGAGCAGGTGGCTGTACGCCGCGATGTGCACGGTTTCCATGTTGCTGAACGCGGTCAGCATCATCTTGATCTCGGTCGGCTTGAACACGCGGCCGTATTTTTCGTGGTAGCAATCCTGCACCTCGATATCGGCCTGCGTGAAGAAGCGGAAGATCTGGGTGAGCAGGTTGCGCTCGTGGTCGCTGATCTTCTGCGCCCAGTCGCGGCAATCCTCGCCCAGCGGCACTTCCTCGGGAACCCAGTGGATCTGCTGCTGGCGCTTCCAGAAATCGAACGCCCACGGATATTCGAAGGGCTTGTAGGTCTTGCGGGCTTCGAGAAGGGACATCGGCTTATCCTCGGGTCTTGTCTCGGGTGGTGTGCCCCGGCGAAAGCCGGGGTCCAGTCGGATGTTGCGTTACTGCGCGCTGGGCCCCGGCTTTCGCCGGGGTTCACGCGGCGGGAGCGTCACTGACAGGCCAGACACTCGTCGTAATCGGTGCTCTCGGCGCTGAGTTCGAACTTGGGTGCCTCGGCGGTGTTGTCGGCCTCGACCCCGCCCGCGAAGCCGGCGCGCTGCACCGATTTCGAGCGGAGGTAGTAGAGCGATTTGATGCCGAGTTCCCACGCGCGGTAGTGGAGCATGAGCAGGTCCCATTTCTCGACGTCGGCGGGGATGAACAGGTTCAGCGACGCCGCCTGGTCGATATAGGGGGTGCGGTCGGCGGCGAGTTCGAGCAGCCAGCGCTGGTCGATCTCGAAGCTCGTCTTGTAGCAGTCCTTCTCGTCCTGCGTCAGGAAGTCGAGGTGCTGGACGCTGCCGCCGCGTTCGAGGATCGAGTTCCACACCGCGTCGCTGTTCTTCGCCTTGTCGACGAGCAAAGCTTCGAGGTGCGGGTTGCGGATCGAGAAGCTGCCCGAGAGCGTCTTGTGCGTGTAGATGTTCGCCGGGATCGGCTCGATGCACGCGCTGGTGCCGCCGCAGATGATGCTGATCGACGCGGTCGGCGCGATCGCCATCTTGCAACTGAAGCGCTCCATCACGCCCTGATCGGCGGCGTCGGGGCACGGGCCGCGCTCGTTGGCGAGCAGCATCGAGGCCGCGTCGACCTGCGCGCGGATATGCTTGAAGACGCGGAGGTTCGACGATTTCGCCATCGCGCCCTCGAACGGCAGGCCGCGCGCCTGGAGGAAGCTGTGGAAGCCCATCACGCCGAGGCCGACCGAGCGTTCGCGGCTCGCGCTGTACTTGGCGCGCGCCATTTCGGGCGGGGCGCGGTCGATATAGTCCTGGAGGACGTTATCGAGCATGCGCATCACATCCTCGATGAAACGCTTGTCGCCGTTCCATTCGTCCCAGGTTTCAAGGTTGAGCGACGAGAGGCAGCAGACCGCGGTGCGATCGTTGCCGAGATGGTCGCGGCCGGTCGGCAGCGTGATTTCCGAGCAGAGGTTCGAGGTGGTGACCTTGAGCCCGAGGTCGCGATGATGCTTGGGCATCATGCGGTTCACCTGGTCGATGAAGATGATGTACGGCTCGCCGGTCGCGAGGCGCGTCTCGACGAGCTTCTGGAACAGCCCGCGCGCGTCGACGGTGCCGCGGACGCTCTGGTCCTTCGGCGAGCGGAGGTCGAATTCCTTGCCGTCGCGGACGGCTTCCATGAACTCGTCGGTGATGAGGACGCCGTGGTGGAGGTTCAGTGCCTTGCGGTTGAAGTCGCCCGAGGGTTTGCGGACCTCGAGGAATTCCTCGATCTCGGGGTGCGAGATGTCGAGATAGCAGGCGGCCGAACCGCGGCGGAGGCTGCCCTGCGAGATGGCGAGGGTGAGGCTGTCCATCACGCGGACGAAGGGAATGATGCCGCTGGTCTTGCCGTTCAAACCGACGGGTTCGCCGATGCCGCGCACCGCGCCCCAATAGGTGCCGATGCCGCCGCCGCGCGAGGCGAGCCAGACATTCTCGTTCCACGTGCCGACGATGCCCTCGAGGCTGTCGTCGACCGAATTGAGGTAGCAGGAGATCGGCAGGCCGCGGCCGGTGCCGCCGTTCGAGAGAACGGGGGTGGCGGGCATGAACCACAGCTTCGAGATATAGTCGTAGAGGCGCTGCGCGTGGTCCTGATCGTCGGCATAGGCGTCGGCGACGCGCGCGAAGAGATCCTGATAGGATTCGCCGGGGAGCAGATAGCGGTCTTCGAGCGTTTCCTTGCCGAAATCGGTGAGCAGCGCGTCGCGGCTCTTGTCGGTGACGATCGCGAAGCGGCGCGCGTGCACCTTGGGCTCGCCCGAATCGTTGAGCTTCACCGCGGGACCCGAATCGGGCGTCGATTCGGTGCTCGCCGGAGCCTCGTTCTTCGTCAATTCCACCGTCGCCACGTCGCCTGTCTCCACCCGTTCCGTCTCGCGAAAATCCATCTCGATCGCCCTCGTTCCGAACGCGCGCGCGGCGCGTTTTGTTCCTGTCTTGTTCGACTCAGGGCGAAGCCCCGATCCTAGCATCTAAACCCGTCGCCGGGGCAGTTATTTTTGGGCGCAAGCAGGGTTTTCCCGTGCCCATATGCGATGGGCGACGGAAATCCGCCACTTCCAGCCAAATACAAATTATTGGGGTGCCCCCTGCGGTCGACCCACCACCTATAGTGCCACGTCGGCGCGGCGATGCAAGAGAGTAAATGACAGATTGAGGACTCGACTCGTCGCTCTTCCGATTCGTTTCGTCGTTCGCGAGGCACGCTTCGCGGACCCGATCGACGGCTTTCCGCGGGCTTCGCCGATACGGTCGGCGCCGAACGGCGCGAAGCAAAATAAATCGCTTGCCACCCGATGCGGAAACGGGGGTGCGGGGGCGCATCGGGCGGCCGGGCATCGCGGCGCCGGTGCGGCCGCCATCGAGGGGAGGGAGGAGGCGTCCGGGGGGCGGGGCCTTGCGGCCGCTCCGCCCCCCGTCTGCTTCGGGGGCAAGTGGGGATTTCCCGGGTGGGGACAGGAGGCATCGGGGACCAGACCGATGCCTCCTGCCGCTCCAGTGAGCGGAACACTCGGGAACATCGATGATCATACAAGGCGCGTGCCAGATTCGGGCCGCCGTGCTTTTGTGCGGCCTCGGCTGGTTAGCGATTCCTTACCGCGCCGCGCGGGTGTCAAAAATCCCGACAGGGCCCGCCCGTGCCGTCGGCCTGGTGCGGGCGGGGTGCGGGCGGGGGGCCGAAGCATCGCCCCGCCGCTCCTCCTCCTTTCGTTCCGTTCAGCAAGCGTTCAGTCTATTGACTACATCTGTAGTCGTATTGCAGACACAAGCCGAGGGAGGGGTTCCGTCATGGCTGAACGCGCAAGCGAATCCGAGATGCAGGTCCTGACCGCGCTGTGGGACGAATCCCCGCAGACCGCGGCCGAGCTTGCGGAAAGCGTCGGTACCGCGAACGGCTGGACGCTCGCCACGGTCAAGACCCTGCTCGCGCGCCTCGTCCAGAAGGGCGCGGTCGCCGCCGAGGCCGAAGGGCGGCGCTACCTGTACCGTCCCGCGGTCGAACGCGCCGAGGCGGTCGGCGAGGAATCGCAGCGCTTCGTCGACCGGCTGTTCGGCGGCCGGGTGAGCCCGATGATCGCGCACCTCGCCGAACGCGAGGCGCTGACCGACAGCGACATCGCCGAGATCGAGGCGCTGCTCCGGAAGCTCAAGTCATGAGCGCCGCGATGCTCTTTCAGGCGTGGGCTGACACGCTCGTCACCACCGCGCTGCTCGTCTTCGCGGTCCTGCTGATCCGCAAGCCCTTTGCGCGCCATTTCGGACCGCGGCTGACCTATGCGCTGTGGGCGGTGCCCGCGTTGCGGCTGGTGCTGCCGCCGCTGCCCTTTGCCGAGCCCGTCGCCCCTCAGGCCGCGGCGCCGGTGGCCGATATCGTGCTGGTCGACATGGCCGGGGCGGCGGGCACCGGCACCCCCGCGCTGCCGGTTTTGCAGGCGGCGCCGCTCTGGTCGTTCGCCGACCTGCTGCCGTGGCTGTTCGCGCTGTGGGCGGCGGGGCTGGTCGCGGTGATCGCGACGGCGATGCTGTCGCACCAGCGTTTCCGGCGGGCGGTGCTGACGGGCGCGGTCGCGCTCGAACCGATCGGCACGATCCGGCTGGTGATGAGCGAGGCGGTCGACGGCCCGGTCGCCTTTGGCCTGTGGCATCGCTATGTCGCGGTGCCGCGCGATTTCTTTGCGCGCTATGTCGCCGAGGAGCGCGCGCTGGCGATCGACCACGAGCTGGCGCATCACCGCCACGGCGACCTGTGGGCGAACAGCGCGGCGCTGCTTCTGCTCGCGGTGCAATGGTTCAACCCCTTCGCCTGGCGCGCCATCCGCGCCTTCCGTTTCGACCAGGAGGCGGCGTGCGATGCGCGCGTGCTGACGATGAGCGACGTCGCGCCGCGCGATGTGCGCACCGCGCGCTACGCCACCGCGATCGCGAAGGCGGCGGTCGGATCGCGGCTGTCGCTCGCGGCGCCGATGGCGGTCCACGACAATCTGCAGGAGAGACTGACGATGCTGATGCAGCAGGATATTTCGAAGGAGCGCGGGCTGGTCGGCCGGCTGCTCGTCGGCGGCACGGCGCTTGCGGTGCTCGCGACGACGGCGACGCTGGTGCCCGCCGGGATCGCGAGCGCGAGCGTGCAGGACAGCGACCTGCCCGCACCGCCGCCGCCGCCGGCACCGCCCGCTCCCCCGGCCGCGCCCGACGCACCGCCGCCGCCCGAAGCCCCCGCCGCGCCCGACGCGATCGGCGATGGCCATGGCGTGATGATCTTTACCTCGCACGACGACGGCGCGGGCACCGACGCCGCCAGGCATGGCAAGCGCCGCGAAGTGCGGAGCATTATGATCCGCGAGCGCGACGGCGAGACGCCGGCGCATGTCACGATGGTTGCGCCGGGGGAGGCCGGGGCGAAGCGGTTCGAATTCCGTATGCCGGGCAGCCTGTCGCGCGACGACATCCTCGCGACGCTGAAGGAGCAGGGCATCGCCGGCGCGCAGGCCGAAGCGATCGCCGACAAGCTCGAGGCGAAGCGCAAGGAAAGCTTTCGCACCGCGCTGGCGCCCATCCCCCCGATGCCCCCGATCCCGCCCATGAGCTGGTCGCCGGGCGACGGCAAGGCGCTTAGCGTCGCGCATTGCGGCAAGGGGGCGGTGCCGGTGCCGCTGGTCGATCGCGACGACAAGGACGGCGCCAGGCACAGCCGCGTGATGATGATCCGCTGCGGCGCACCGGGCGACCGTACGGCGCAGCTGTCGGCGCTGAAGAAGGCGCGGGCGCAGTTTTCCGAGGCGCAGGCGGGGCGGCAGATGTCCGACGCGATGCGCGCGAAGGTCGCCGCCGACCTCGACCGGGCGATCGCCGAGCTTGAGAAGAAGCACGACTGACGGGTTTCGATCATGCCGCGCGCGCCTCCTCCCCGGTGGGCGCATGCGGCAGGGGCGGGGAAAGGGAGCGGGCGACCGCTCCCTTTTTCTTGGGCTGCGCGAGCGAGCGCCGGCTGCCGTCGGACAGGGAGCGATGGCGCGGAGGGCTCCGCCGTGTCATGTCGGTGACCAAATCATCGGAGTAGTCCGTGTGACCCTGATCCTCGCCGCCATGAACAAAGATTTCGTCGTGCAAGTTACCGATCGTCGCCTGACGGCCGATGGCCTCGTCGTGGATGACGAGCATGAGAAATGTTTCTCGCTCGTTTTTTCGAACTTCCGCTTTTCCGTTGCCTTTGCCGGTCTTGCGACGATCGGCTCTCACGCGACGAAAACATGGTTGATGACCACGCTCATCAATTTGGCAAAGGAAAATACGGATCCGGTCCAGATGCTCGATGGCTTGGCGACCGAACTCACCAAGCTTTTCACGACGACAATACCCATTAAGATATTGGCGCCCGACCGAAAAGCGCTGATCATATCGATTATCGGTTATAATATTTCGATCGATCCGCCCAAAGGGTTGGCGGCGGAAATTTCCAACTTGGACGACCCCCACGGGCCCTTTGGCACACGCTATTCAGGCGTCGCCGACAATGCGCCCGATGATTGGACGTGGGTTGGCGTCATGGGGAGCGGCGGACCTGCCGCTGTCCGGTTCGAGCACCGGATTCGGAAGGGGCTGAAGGCCGGCATGCCCGCAGCCGGGATGCGTGCCATGCTGGAAGGGATGGTGCGCAAGGTGGCGGACGATCCGAAAAGTGCGGGCACCGTGGGCAAGCAACTCGATTCTATCCTGTTGTATTCCGATCCCGTGCGCCCGATCGAAGGCGGCGGTTCGACCATGGTCAACCAGTTCAGTGTGCGCATGCCTTCCATGGTGTCCATCCACCCCGGCGGCGGCGGGATCGCCATGACCGACTTCACGGTTGAGGACGTTAGCGACGAGCCGGCTCCCATGGCGGTGCCCAAGGTCCACCGCAACGCGCCGTGCCCGTGCGGAGACGGCAAGCAGTACAAAAACTGCCACGGAAGCAAGCTGTTGCAACGGCCGTCTCCGATCCTCCCCGGGTTGCCGGGCAATGGGCAACTCTCCCGCTCCTGATGCGGACGACAGCGGGTCGGGGTGGCGTCGGCGCCGCTCTGAACTAGAAACCCTTCCGCTCCACCTCCGGCTTGGCGGTGCTGACAGGTGCCCCGCGTCCTTCGCGGGGGCGGAGAATGCTTGCGAACCGCGCTTCGCCGATGCCGTTGTCGTGTCGTGACATAAATCGATAGGCGAGGGGCCAATGACGAGCGTCGCAACCGGAATCGGGCCCGCCACGAGGAACGAGACCGTCGTCTTGTCGACGAAAATCTCCGATGTTTACCATGCCCCAACGAAAAAAGGCCCCGGCGATGCCGAGGCCCTTTCTCTATTTCGTTCGGATCAGGCCTGACCGCCACCGCTACCGGTGCCGCCGCCGCCCATCCATCTCCAGAACCAACCCATGGGATGTCTCCTTGATGCACTGCATGCACTGCCCACGCAGAGCAGTTAACCAATCATATACCTTAATGGATATGGTAAAGCGAGTCTTAACTATGTTCATTAGTACCAGAGTGGCGGCTTTTGGGAGGTCAGGCGGAGCGGCTGTGGGGCGGGGTGGCGAGACGGGCCGCGAGTTCGGAAAATAGCTGCGGCTTTCCAAGGTGATAACCTTGGCCAACGTCGCATCCTAGTTCGGCGAGCAGCGCCATCGTCGGGGCGTCTTCAATGCCTTCGGCGACCGCGACGGCGCCGAGGCGGTGCGCGAGATCGATCGTCGATTTCACGACTTCGAAGTTGCGCTGCGAATCGCGCATCGTCATCACGAATCGCTTGTAGATCTTGATCTCGTCGGCCTCGATCTCGGTGAGATATTCGAGGTTGGACTGGCCGGTGCCATAGTCGTCGATCGACAGGCGGATGCCGGCGCGGCGCAACTGCGCGAGCGTCTGGCGCGCCTGGCGGCTGTTTTCGATCTGCGCGGTTTCGGTGATCTCGATCGTGAGCATCTCGGCGGGCAGATGGTGCGCGGTGAGCATGACGCGGATCGTGCCGACGAGGTCGGCGTGGTCGAGCAGCGTCGCCGAGAGGTTGACCGACATGTGGATGCGCAGCCCGCGTTCCTGGAGCTGGGCGGCCGAACGGATCGCCTGGTCCATCACGAACAGGGTGAGGCGATAGATGTCCTGGCTCTTTTCGGCCTGGACGATGAATTCGTCGGGCGGAATCGGGCCGCGCGTCGGGTGCGTCCAGCGCGCAAGCGCCTCGACCCCGACGAGCTGGTGCGTGCGGATGTCATATTGCGGCTGGAAGGCGACCCAGATGTCGCCGCCGGTGAGCGCGTCCTCGAGCTGCGAGTGGAAGCTGAGCTGCCAGCCGGCGTCTTCCTTCTGCCGCGGCGCATATTTGGTCCACAGGGCACGGGTGCGCACCGCGCGTTCGGCCGCGACGAGCGCGGCGGCGAGGCGCTGCGCGTTCGACCCTTCGAATTCGTCGTTGACCCCGAAGGCGATCGCGACGTCGACGCGCAGCTCGCCGATCGTCAGCGGGGCGTTGAACAGCGCGGCGAGCCCGGCGAGATGCCCCTCGATCTGGCTGTGCTGATAATAGGGGACGAGCCAGGCGAAGGTGCCGTCGAGATCGTGGTGGAGCTGGGTGCCGTGGCACGCCAGCGTCAGGCGGCGCGCGACCTGGTCGACGAGCTGCTGGCTGCCCTGCCCGGGCAGGAAGGCGGCGAGGTCCTCGAAATTGACGAGCTTCGCGGCGATGATCGTGGCGCTGCCGAACGGCGCCTGGCCGCGCAGCGCCTCGAAATTGGGGAGACCCGAGACGGGGTTTTCGCGCTGGGCCGAGGTGCGGCGGCGCTTGCGCGACACATTGGCACTGACCGCGGCGACGAGGAAGAGCGCGGCGCCGATCGACGAGGTGACCAGCAGCGTCGCGAGCAGGACCTTGCCGACGATCGCGGCGCCCACCGCGGCAAAGGCGATCGGCGCGTACCAGCGCTGGAAGCGCGGCAGCAGCGCGACGAGGAGCGTGAGCAGCATCGCCGCGAGCGGGGGGATCCAGCCGATGTCGACCGGGTTGCCGCGCTTGAGCGTCTCGCCCGCGATCAGATGGATATAGGCGCCGGGCACGAGATCGTGGCCGGGGAGGTAATGCGCGTCCTGGAAGGTCGAGGCGGTCGGCGCGAAGATGACGTCCTTGCCTTTGAGCCGGGCGGGATCGACGCGCCCCGCGAGCAGGTCGGCGGCGCCATATTGGGGGATGCTGTCGGTGTCGTAGGACAGGTCGAGCCGGAAGCTGCGGGGCTCGGGCGAGGTCTTGCCGCCGAGCAGCGAGGCGAAACTGGGGAGCTTGCGCCCGTCGGCGACATAGGTGATCGGCACCGACCAGACCTGCCAGAATTCATAATCCCACGCGATGCTCGCGAGCTGCGCCTCTTCGCCGAAGGCGGGGTTGGGAAAGATCGAGCGGGTGCGGTCGGTGCCCGGCATCGATTTGGTCGCGACGGCAAGCACCGCGCGGTCGCCGAGCCGGCGCACCGTATCGGTCAGGCGCGAGAAATCGGGATCCGATTCGCGGCGGTCGAAAAAGAAATCGAGAAAGATGCGCTTCGCGCCCGCCTTGTCGATCGCGTCGATGACCTCGGCATATTGGGTCATCGAAAAGCTGCCGCCCGGGGTCTGGCCGAGGGTGCGGTCGTCGAGCGCGACGATGACGATATCGCCCGAAACCGGGCGATCGCCGAGCCGGCTCGTCGCGGTCGCGATCATCCGGTCGGCAAGCTCGCCCGCCGTCGAGACGCCGACGAGGATGCTGAGCAGCAGCGCGAGCCCGAGGGTCCGCCAGCTGACGATCATCCTGTTGACAACAAGTGGCACGCGCACACGTCTCCGGCAATTGCCGGTCGTGCCTATCGGCCGATGGTTATCATCGCGTTAATGATGAAGGAAATCTTGCGGTTTTCCGGGGCGGGCGGCGACCCCGGCGCGCGCTTTCAAGCCTTGCCGCCCCGCCGCGCCGAAAGGCGACCGGAGGGGCGGCAAGGGGACGCCCGCCGCCCGCAGGCGGGGGCGCTCCGGGGGCTCAGAAAGCGGCGATGCCGGTGATCGCGCGGCCGAGGATCAGCGCGTGGACGTCGTGCGTGCCCTCGTAGGTGTTGACCGTTTCGAGGTTCATCGCGTGGCGGATGACCTGATATTCGCCGCTGATGCCGTTGCCGCCGTGCATGTCGCGCGCCGCGCGGGCGATATCGAGCGCCTTGCCGACATTGTTGCGCTTGACGATCGAGATCATCTCGGGCGCGAACCTGCCCGCGTCGATCAGCCGCCCGACGCGCAGGCTCGCCTGCAGGCCGAGCGCGATGTCGGTCTCCATGTCCGCAAGCTTTTTCTGGAACAGCTGCGTCGCGGCGAGCGGGCGGCCGAACTGGTGCCGGTCGAGCCCATATTGGCGCGCCGCGTGGAAGCAGAATTCGGCGGCGCCGAGCGCGCCCCAGCTGATCCCGTAACGCGCGCGGTTGAGGCACGAGAAGGGACCTTTCAGTCCCTCGACTTCGGGGAGCAGCGCGTCGTCGGACACCTCGACCTCGTCCATCACGACCATGCCGGTGATCGAGGCGCGCAGGCTGAGCTTGCCCTCGATCTTCGGCGCCGACAGGCCCTTCATGCCCTTTTCGAGCACGAAGCCGCGGATCGCGCCGCCGTGCGCGTCCGATTTGGCCCAGACGACGAAGACGTCGGCGATCGGTGCGTTCGAGATCCACGTCTTGGTCCCCGACAGGCGATAGCCGCCGTCGACTTTGGTGGCGCGGGTGCGCATCCCGCCCGGATCGCTGCCCGCATCGGGTTCGGTGAGGCCGAAGCAGCCGATCCACTCGCCGCTCGCGAGCTTCGGCAGGTAGCGCCGTTTCTGCGCTTCCGACCCGAAGGCGTGGATCGGGTACATGACGAGGCTCGACTGCACGCTCATCATCGAGCGATAGCCCGAATCGACGCGCTCGACCTCGCGCGCGACGAGGCCGTAGGCGACATAGGAGGCGCCGACGCCGCCATAGGTTTCGGGGATCGTCGGGCCGAGCAGCCCGAGCTCGCCCATCTCGCGAAAGATTTCGGGATCGGTGCTCTCGGTCGCGAACGCCTCGATCGCGCGCGGCGCAAGGCGGTCCTGCGCATAGGCGCGCGCGCTGTCGCGGATCATGCGTTCGTCGTCCTCGAGCTGATCGTCGAGGAGGAAGGGATCGGCCCAGTCGAATTTTTGCATCTTGCTGTCCTTGCTCAGGCGGCGTCGGGGACGACGGCGATCGTCTCGATCTCGATCTTCGCTTCGGCCTCGACCAGCGCGACGACCTCGACGACGGCCATCGCCGGGAAATTCTTGCCGATCAGCTCGCGATAGGCGTCGCCGATCGCGGGCAGGCTGGCGAGATATTCGTCGCGGCTGGTCACATACCAGGTCATGCGCACGATATGTTCGGGGCCCGCGCCGGCTTCGGCGAGGATCGCGAGCGTGTTGAGCAGCACCTGGCGGAACTGGCCGCCGAGATCGGCGGCGACGAAGCGTTCCTCGGCATCCCAGCCGACGACGCCGGCGGTGAAGACCATGCGGCCGGTGGCCGCGACGCCGTTGGCGTAGCCGCGCGGGCGTTTCCAGCCGGGGGGGAGAAGGCTTTGGTGGGCGGTCATGACAATTCCTTGTTCAGTCGTTCGAGGAGGTCGGGCGGCCAGGCGTGCGAGCTGCCTTCGGCCAGATTGGTGAGCACCTGCGTGAAGCGCACCGCGAAGCGCGGCGTACCGGCGCAGGCGACGTCGACCGCGAGGTCGATCGAACTGCGCCCGACGCGGGTGACCGCGACGGTGAAGTCGAGCCGGTCGCCGAGCCGGCTCGGCGCGGCGAAGTCGGCGTGCAGGCTGACCGTCGGCAGGCCGAGGCCCATATCGAGGTGCAGCGTCCGCCGGTCGATGCCGAGCACCGCCGCCGTCCAGTCCTCGATCGCCGCGTCGCACAGTTCGAAATAGCGCGGATAATAAGCGATGCCCGCCGGATCGCAGTGCGCGAAGCGCAGCGGCAGGCTGGTTTCGAACATCAGGGCGCGCTCTGGGCGAGGTGCTGGCGTGCGATGACGACCTTCTGCACTTCCGACGCGCCTTCGTAGATGCGCAGCGCGCGCACTTCGCGATAGAGCGCCTCGACGGGCGTGCCGACGGTGACGCCGAGCCCGCCGAACATCTGCACCGCCTTGTCGATCACCACCTGCGCGCTGTCGGTCGCGTGGAGCTTGGCGAGCGCGGCCTCGCGCGTGTTGCGTTCGCCGCGCACGTCGCGCAGCCAGCCGGCGCGATAGATGAGCAGCGCCGACGTATCGACGTCGAGCACCATTTCGGCGAGCTTCGACTGGGTCACCGCATTGTCGGCGAGCGTCCCGGCGCCGAGCTTGCGGACCTTCGCGCGCGCCGTTGCATCGTCGAGCGCGCGGCGCGCGAAGCCGAGCGCCGCGGCGCCGACGGTGGTGCGGAAGATGTCGAGCGTCGCCATCGCCTGCGCAAAACCGCGTCCCGCTTCGCCGAGCAGCGCCGTTTCGGGGATCGCCATGCCGGTGAAGGTCAGCGTCGCGAGCGGATGCGGCGCGATCACCGCGATCCGTTCGGTGACGGCGAGCCCCACGCTGTCGGCGTCGACGATGAAGGCCGACACGCCCTTCGCGCCCGGCGCCTCGCCGGTGCGCGCGAAGAGGATATAATAGTCGGCGATGCCGCCGTTGGAGATATAGGTCTTCGCCCCGTTGACGACATAGCCGCCCGCCGTGCGCTCTGCGGTGGTTTCCATCGACGCGACGTCCGATCCCGACGCGGGTTCGGTGAGCGCGAAGGCCGCGATCTTCCGGCCCGCCGCGACCTCGGGCAGATAGGCCTGCTTCTGCGCTTCGGTGCCGAAGAGGCTGATCGTGCCCGAGCCGAGCCCCTGCATCGCAAAGGCGAAATCGGCGAGCCCCGAGTGGCGCGCGAGCGTTTCGCGGATCAGTGCGAGCGAGCGGATGTCGAGGCTGTCGTGCACCCCGCCATAGGCGGCGGGGACGCAGTAGCGCAGCCAGCCGGCGTCGCCGAGCGCGCGCACCAGCGCGCGGCATTCGCCGTCGATGTCGTCCGAATGATCGTGCGCGATGTTCGCGCTGCACCAGTCGTCGAGCTCGATCGCGAGGCGGTGGTGACCGTCGTCGAGGAACGGCCAGTCGAGGAAGCTGCGGTCGGCCATCAGTCGCCCGCGAACTCGGGCGTGCGCTTTTCGGCGAAGGCTTCGAAGGCGCGGCGGAAGTCCTTGGTCGCCATGCAGATCGCCTGCGCCTGCGCTTCCATCTCGATCGCGGTTTCGACCGAGACCGACCATTCGGTGCTGAGCTGGGTCTTGGTGATGCCGTGCGCGAAGGTCGGGCCGGCGGCGAGCGAGCGTGCCAGCTTGGTGGCTTCGTCGAGCAATACGTCGGCGTCGACGATGCGGTTGTGGAAGCCCCAGCGTTCGCCTTCCTCGGCGCCCATCATGCGGCCGGTGTAGAGCAGGTCCGACGCGCGGCCCTGGCCGATGATGCGCGGCAGGATCGCGCAGGCGCCCATGTCGCAGCCGGCGAGGCCGACGCGGGTGAAGAGGAAGGCGGTCTTGGCCGCCGGGGTCGCGATGCGCAGGTCCGACGCCATCGCCATGATCGCGCCGGCGCCGACGCAGATGCCGTCGATCGCGGCGATCACGGGCTGCGGACAGGCGCGCATCGCCTTGACCAGATCGCCGGTCATGCGCGTGAAGTTCAAGAGTTCGGGCATCGCCATTTCGGTGAGCGGGCCGATGATTTCATGGACGTCGCCGCCCGACGAGAAATTGCCGCCCGCGCCGGTGACGACGATCGCCTTGACCGCCGGCACATAGACGAGCGCGCGGAAGGTGTCGCGCAGTTCGGCATAGCTTTCGAAGGTCAGCGGATTCTTGCGGTCGGGGCGGTTCAGCGTGACGGTGGCGACACCGCCTTCGAACTGCCAGCCGAAATGTTCGGGCGAAAAGCTTTCGGGATTCATGCCTCTTCCTTTCCATGGTCGGCGGCGAGCGAATCTTTGAGCGCGCCGAGGAGATCGTAAAGCGTCGTGCGCTGGTCGCGGGTGAGCCCCGCGAGCATCGCGTCGATCCAGTCGTGATGCGCGTCCGCGAGCCCCGCGAAGCAGTCACGGCCTTCCTGCGTCAGGCGGACGATCGAGGCGCGACCGTCGCTGGGGGAGGGGGCGATGCTGACATAGCGGTCGCGCGCGAGCGTCTGGACGACGCCGGTGACATTGCCGTTCGACACGAGCAGCGCCGCCGACAATTGCCCCATCGTCATGCCTTCGGGGTGGCGATCGAGCGCGGCCATCACGTCGAAGCGCGGCAGGGTGATGCCGTGCTGGTCCGAAAAGCGCCGCTTGAGACGCTTTTCGATCACCGTGGTGCAGGTCAGCATGCGCAGCCAGAGGCGGACGTTGCCGCGATCGTCGAGCGCGCCATCGTGCTTTTCGCGGATCGGAGCGACCTTGGTCACATCACTTCCCCGCCCGCGACCATCACCGCCTGTCCGGTGACCGAACGGCTGGCGGGCAGGCAGAGCCAGAGCACCGCTTCGGCGACCTCGGCGGGCTCGATCAGCCGTTTCTGCGGATTGTAGCGCGTCAGCTCGGCGATCGCCTCGTCGGCGCTGCGGCCGGTCTTGGCCTGGATATTGGCGACCGCCTGCCCGACGATATCGGTGTCGGTGAAGCCCGGGCACACGGCGTTGGCGGTGAGCGGGGTCGCGGCGAATTCGGTGGCGAGCGCGCGCATCAGCCCGATCGCGCCGTGCTTCGAGGCGACATAGGGGGCGGTATAGCCATAGCCCTTGACCCCCGCGGTCGAGGCGACGGTGACGATGCGCCCGGCCGGCGCGGCGAGCAGGTCGGGGAGCGCCGCCTGGCAGCAATGAAAGAGCGCGTCGAGATTGACCGCCATCGTCGTGCGCCAGGCCTCCGCCGTGACGCGCGCGAAGGGCGCGCTCGGCGCGACGCCGGCGTTGTTGATCAGGATCGAGATCGGACCGTGCGCGGCGCGCGCCGACGCAAAAGCGGCATCGACCGCGGCGCGATCGGCGACGTCGGCGGAGGCGACGTGCGCGCCGGGAAGCGTCGCGGCGACCGCGTCGAGCGCGTCGCGGCGGCGCCCGACGAGCGTCAGCCGCGCGCCCTCGGCCGCGAGCGCCTGCGCCACCGCGGCGCCGATCCCCGATCCGCCGCCGGTGACGACGGCATGCACATGTTCGAGCCGCATCGCTGCCTCCTGTCTCAGCCCCGCAGGGCCGCTTCCTGTTCGGCCGCGCGCTTCATGTTGCGCGCGAGCTGGCCCATGCCGTTGAGATAGGCGGGCGGCACCGCGGCGCCGCGATATTCGTGCTGCGCGGCGGCGCGCAGCGTCCACATCGGGTCGATCATGTGCGGACGGCCCAGCGCGACGAGGTCGGCGCGGCCCGCGGCGAGGATCGAATTGACATGGTCGGTCTCGAAGATGTTGCCGACCGCCATCGTCGACACGCGCGCTTCGTTGCGGATCTGGTCGGCGAAGGGGGTCTGGAACATGCGGCCGTAGACCGGCGTGCAATCGGCCCAGGTCTGCCCCGCCGAGACGTCGATCAGGTCGGCGCCCGCGGCGTGGAACGCCTCGGCGATCCGCACCGCCTCGTCGGGGGTCACGCCCTGGTCGCCCATCCAGTCGGTCGCCGAAATGCGCACCGACATCGGGCGGACGGCGGGCCACGCCTCGCGCATCGCGGCGAACACCTCGAGCGGGAAGCGCAGCCGGTTTTCGAGGCTGCCGCCATAATCGTCGGTGCGGCGGTTCTGCATCGGGGTGATGAAGCTCGACAGGAGATAGCCGTGCGCGGCGTGCAGTTCGATCATGTCGAACCCGGCGTAGATCGCCATGCGCGTCGCGGCGACGAACTGGTCGCGCACCTGATCCATGTCGGTCCGCGTCATCGGGCGCGGGGTCTGGTTGGCCGCGCTCCACGGCACGTCGGACGCGGCGATCAGCGGCCAGTTGCCGGTGTCGAGCGGCTCGTCCATCCCCTCCCAGCCGATCTTCGTCGATCCCTTGGCGCCCGAATGGCCGAGCTGGAGGCAGATTTTCGCCTGGCTCTCGCGGTGGACGAAATCGACGATGCGGCGCCACGCGGCGGCATGGTCGGGGGCGTACATGCCGGGGCAGCCGGGGGTGATGCGCGCCTCGGGCGAGACGCAGGTCATTTCGGTATAGACCAGTCCCGCGCCGCCCTGCGCCCGCGTGCCGTAGTGGACGAGATGGAAGTCGCCGGGGGTGCCGTGCTCGGCCGAATACATCGCCATCGGCGACACGACGATGCGGTTTTCGAGCGTCATCTCGCGCAGCTGGTAGGGCGCGAACATCGGCGGCGCATTCCTGTCCCGACCGCCGGGGGCCTGCGACTGGAACCAGCGCTCGACGCCTTCGAGCCAGCGCTTGTCGCGCAGCCGGAGATTCTCGTGGCTGACGCGCTGCGAGCGGGTGAGCAGCGAATAGGCGAACTGGATCGGCGCGAAGGGCAGGTAGCGATCGAGCGTTTCGAACCATTCGGTCGAATTGCGCGCGCTGTTCTGGAGCTTCAGGACCTCGACGCTGCGTTCGGCCTGATATTCGGCGAGCGCGGCGGCGCGATCGAGGCCGGGGCGGCTCAGCACCTCGGCGAGCTTGATCGCATCCTCGATCGCGAGCTTGGTGCCCGATCCGATCGAGAAATGCGCGGTGTGCGCGGCGTCGCCGAGCAGGATGAGCTTGTCGTACGACCAGCGTCCGGTGATGATGCGGCGGAAATTGAGCCACGCCGCCGACCCGCGCAGGTGCGACGCGTTCGTCATCAGCCTGTTGCCGTCCAGATATTTGGCGAAGACGCGCTCGCTCCACGCGATCGCCTCGTCGGGGCCCTGCCGGTCGAGCCCGAGCTTTTCCCAGGTTTCGGGCGCCATTTCGACGATGAAGGTCGAAAGATTGTCGTCGAAACGATAGGCGTGCGCCCACACCCAGCCCTCTTCGAGCTGTTCGAAGGCGAAGGTGAAGGCGTCGAAGGTCTTGTGCGTGCCGAGCCAGATATATTTGTTGCGGCGCGTCTGGATGTCGATGTCGAAATGCTCGGCATAGGCGTCGCGGATGCGGCTGTTCGCGCCGTCGGCGGCGATGACGAGGTCGTAATCGGCCCATTCGGCGAGGTCGGCGCTCGCTTCATGCTCGAAATGCAGCCCGACGCCGAGTTCGCGCGCGCGATCCTGCATGATCCGGAGCAGGCGCTTGCGGCCGATGCCGATGAAGCCATGGCCGGTCGAGCGGACGCATTCGCCATGGATATGGACGTCGATATCGTCCCAGTGGGTGAATTCGTCGCGGATCGTCGCGCCGCTGACGGGGTCGTTCGCCATCAGATTCTCGACCGTCTGGTCCGAGAAGACGACCCCCCAGCCGAAGGTGTCGTCGGCGCGGTTGCGTTCGAACACATCGACCTGGTGCGCGGGGTCGCGCAGCTTCATCGAGATCGCGAAATAGAGGCCGGCCGGTCCGCCGCCCACGCAGGCAATCTTCACTGCAAGAGACTCCATCGGGGATTGATGCGTCGATTCCTAAGCCGCGGCACAAGAAGCTTCAAGCCTAAAATTTTAAGCTTGAAATATCCTTTATCACACAATTATTCACGTGTAGGGAATCGCTCGGAGGATCGAATATGAAGTGGCCGGCACAACGTCTCGCGACGGGATCGAAGAAAAGTTTTGGCATGTACGACGAGGCGGCGAAGCTCGATGCCGAGGGCGTCGACCTGATCCATCTCGAGTTCGGCCGGCCGCATGCGGACACCCCGCTGCACATCAAGGAGGCCGCGAAGGCGGCGCTCGACGCGGGTATCGTCCACTATGGCGATTTTCGCGGCACGCTGTCGTTCCGCGAGGCGCTGGCGCGCAAGCTGCGCGACTTCAACCGCCTCGACTATGGGGCCGACGAGATCCTCGTCACCAACGGGCTGACCCACGCCTCCTTCGCGGCCTTCATGGCGGCGATCGATCCGGGCGACGAGGTCATCCTGCTCGATCCCTATTATCCGCAGCACATCGGCAAGACCGAGATCGCGGGGGGCAAGGTGGTGATCGCCGAGCTCGACAAGGCCGACAATTTCGCGATCTCGAAAGCGCGGATCGCGGCGAAGATCACCGACAAGACGCGGATGATCGTGCTGATCAACCCCGCCAATCCGACCGGCCGCGTCTATTCGCGCGCCGAGTTGCAGGAGGTCGCGGACCTCGCAATCAAGCACGATCTGCTCGTGCTGTCGGACGAGGTGTATGAATATATCACCTATGGCGGCGCCGAGCATATCAGCATCGCCAGCCTGCCCGGGATGCGCGAGCGCACGATCACCTGCTTTGCCTTTACCAAGGCCTATTCGATGGACGGCTGGCGGATCGGCTATCTGACCGCCGATGCGGCGCTGATGCCCGCGATCCTGCGCATCGCGATGACCGACGTGACGCACGTCAACGTCTTTGTCCAGGAAGGCGCGCGCGCCGCGGTCGAAGGGCCGCAGGACGCGATGCACGCACTGGTCGAGGCTGACCGGCGCAAGCGCGACATCGTCGTGCAGGCGCTCAACCAGATGCCCGGCGTCACCTGCGCCGAGCCCGAGGGCACCATCTATGCCTTTCCCGACATCAGCGGAACGGGCAAGAGCTCGACCGACCTCGCGATGGCGATCCTCAAGGAAGCGCATGTCGTCGTCGAATCGGGCAGCTTCTATGGCCCGAGCGGCGAAGGTTATCTGCGCGTCTGCTTCGGATCCGAATCGGAAGCGCGCGTGACCGAGGCGATGGAGCGGCTCGGCCGCTTCTTCAACGGCCTCTGACCACCGACGGGCCGCATCGGGCCGACACGACAGGGAGTATTCGATGACGAAGACGCTGCGACTGGCCGCCGCCCTGATGGCCGCGCCCCTGTTCATGACCGCCGCGCCGGTGCCGCCGGCCGCGGCGAGCGAGGCGGCGCCCGCGGGCTATTCGGACCTGCTCGCGCTCTATGCCGAATTCCGCGCCTTCGTCGCGCCGCCGATGGTGAAGGGGGTTCCCGACTATTCGCCCGCGGCGATGGCGAAGCAGAAGGCCGGCCTGGAGGCGTTCCAGGCGCGGCTGAAGGCGATCGACGACAGCGGCTGGCCGGTGGCGCAGCGCGTCGACTATATGGTCGTGCTCGCCGAAATGCACGGGCTGGAATTCCAGCATCGCGTCGTCGAGCCGTGGAAGCGCGACCCCGCTTTCTACAGCACCACCAACCTCGGCTTCGGCCCGAAGATGCACGGCGCGATCGCGATCCCGAAGCTGCCGCTGGCCAAGGACAAGACCGCCGCCTTCAAGGCGCAGCTCGACGCGGTGCCCGAGGCGCTGCGCCAGGCGCGCGTCAACCTGACCGACGCGCGCGGCGACCTTGCCCGGCTCGCCATCGCGCAGAAGGCGGTCGAGGTGAACGTCTATGGCGAACTCGCCGACCGCGCGGCGAAGGTGCAGCCGGCGCTTGCAGCGCCGGCGCGGCGCGCGCAGGCGGCGGCGGCCGAGTTCAAGGCCTGGCTCGAAGGCATCGAGGCGGGGCTGCCTGCGCACGGCGGCGTCGGCCGCGACAATTATGCCTGGTATCTGAAGAATGTCCTGCTGCTCCCCTACACCCCCGAAGAGATCGGAGTGATCGGCGAGCGCGAATATCAGCGCCAGCTCGCTTTCCTGAAGATCGAGGAGCATCGCAACCGCGCGATCGCGATGCCCGAACCCGTCGCGACCCGCGAGGAATTCGACGCCAAGCGCAAGGTCGAGGACGAGGATCTTCTCGCCTTCCTGCGCGACGGCGACTGGGTCACGATCCCCGACTATGTCCGGCACGACCCCGAGGAAGGGCCGTATCAATTCCCGTTCGAAAAGGACCCGTCGAAGCCGGGGCTGTTCGATCCGCCGCTGCACCTCCATTTCTTTTTCCAGGCCGAATTCCGCGACGGCCGCCCGCTGCGCGCGCACAATCTGCCCGGGCACGCCTTCGACGCCTTGCAGGCGGCGCGCGACACGCGGCCGGTGCGCGGCGCGCCGCGGCTGTTCTTCGTCAACGGCCTGCGCAACGAGGGCTGGGCCTTTTATCTGGAAGAGCTGATCGTCCAGGCGGGAATGCTCAAGGACCGGCCGAAGACGCGCGAGATCGACTATATCCTCGGCGCCAAGCGCGCGGCGCGCGTGCTGCCGGAACTCAAGATGCAGGCGAACGAATGGACGTGGAGCCAGGCGAATGAATCGCTGATCGCGCGCACGCCCAAATGGATGAAGCCGGGCGACGCGGTCGCGCAGTTCGACATCGAGCTCTACCTGCGCCAGCCGGGCTATGGCATCGGCTATTATATGGGCAAGGTCGAACTCGAAAAGCTGCTCGCCGACGTTGCGATGCAGGAAGGCGACGCGTTCGACATCAAACGCTTCCACGATCGTTTCCGCGCCGCGGGATCGATCCCGATTTCGCTGATCCGCTGGGAAATGACCGGGCGCGACGACGAGATCCGGGCGATGCGCGACTAGCGCGGCGAGCGATAAATCAGCACCATCCCTAAGCCCGACAGGCTCAGGGCTGACGGTTCATATCGAACGCACGCCGCTTACGCCGCCATTCGCCGCGCGCCGCGCACCAGCCGTCCGGGCAGCGCGCCGCTGTGCGTGCCGCCGCGGTAGGTGACGACCCCCGACACGATCGTCGCGTCGTAGCCGTCGGCGAGCTGGCGCAGCCGCCGTCCGCCCGCGGGCAGGTCGTTGACCACCGACGGATTGTGCAGGCGCAGCGCCGCGAGATCGATGATGTTGATGTCGGCCTTGGCCCCCACCGTCAGCCGCCCGCGGTCGCCAAGGCCGATCATGTCGGCGGGCTCGCTGGTCAGCGCCGCGACCGCCGTTTCGAGCGCGATGCGCTGGCCCGGCGCGGCGTCGACCGCCCAGCGCCTGAGATAGAAGGTCGGAAAGCTCGCGTCGCAGATCATGCCGTAATGCGCGCCGCCGTCGGCGAGCCCGACGACCGTGCCGGGATGCTCGAGCATGGTGTGCACCGCGTCGAGGTTGCCGTCGCGATAATTGGCACCTGGCTGGTAGAGCAGCGCGCGGCCGTCCTGTTCGAGGAGCAGGTCATAGGCATATTCCTCCGCCGATAGGCCGAGCGCGGCGGCACGATTGTCGATCCGGTCGGCAAGGTCGGGTTCGTAGTCGGGGGTTTCGCCCATCGGATAGGCAAAGCGGAACGCCTTGACCGTGGCGAGCGACACCGGATTGCTGTCCTCGGGCTGTTCGGCGAGCAGCCGCGCGCGGAAATCGGGATCGCGCATCGCCGCGACCTTGTCGGCGAGCGGGCGGTCGAGCAGCGGGCGGAAGCTCGGGTGCATCGAAAAGGGATGGAAGCTGAGGTCGAGACCATAGAACATGCCGACCGGCCGCGGCGCGACCTGCGCGCGGATCGGCAGCCCCGCGTCGCGCGCGTCGGTCAGCGCGTCGAGCGACGCGCGCCATTCGCCGGGGTCGCCGGCGGGCATCTGGAGCAGCGAATAGGAAAGCGGGCGCCCGGCGGCTTCGGCGAGCCGCCGCATCAGCGCGAATTCGTCGCGCGCCGGCCCCATGACGCGCGGGATGATCTGGAACACCCCGTCATCGGCGTCGCGCAGGCCGTGCGCGAGCGCGGTCAGCTCATCCTCTTCGGAAAACAGGCTGGGTGCGAGTTCGCCCGCCTTGGTGCGGTGCATCAGGTTGCGCGAGGTGCTGACCCCCAGCGCACCGGCGCGGATCGCCTCGGTGGTGAGCGCGCGCATCTGTGCCAGATCGTTCGCATTGGGCGGCTCGTGATCGGCGGCGCGGGCGCCCATCACGAAGACGCGCAGCGCCGAATGCGGCAATTGCGTCGCGACGTCGACGTCGAGCGCGCGGGCGTCGAGCGCGTCGAGATATTCGGGAAAGGTCTCCCAGTTCCACGGCAGCCCCTCGGTCATCACGACCTCGGGCACATCCTCGACCCCCTCCATCACCGCGACGAGCATGTCGCGCTGGTCGGGCTTGCACGGCGCGAAGCCGACCCCGCAATTGCCCATCAGCACCGTCGTCACGCCATGGTTGGAGGAGGGGGCGAGCCGTGTCTCCCACAAGGCCTGTCCGTCATAGTGGGTGTGGACGTCGACGAAGCCGGGGGTGACGATGCGGCCGGTGGCATCGATCTCCTCGCGCCCGCGGCCGACGACCCGGCCGATCGCGGCGATGCGGCCGCCCTGCACCGCGAGATCGCCGACCGCGCCGGGATTGCCGAGGCCGTCGACGATCGTTCCGCCGCGAATCACCAGATCATAATCGGCCATGATGCTCTCCCTGTCGCCGTTCGGCCGCGGGTATAGCATCGGCGGGCATCGCAAAATGTCATATGGTTGACATTGTTCCGGCGGACGGCCAGCCTTGGGCATGGGGACTGCCGATCATCTCGTCGCCGACAGCTGGTTCGACGCGCTTCCGGGCGACCAGCGCGCGGGGCTGCTGGCCGGCGCGCAGGCGCGGACGATCGACGACGGCACGCATGTCTATCGCATCGGCGATCCGCCGAACGGGCTGCATGCGGTCGTGACCGGGCGGGTACGGCTGGTCAGCTATCCGGCGGCGGGGCAGGAACTCGTCAACATGATCGTCAGGCCCGGCCGCTGGTTCGGCGAACTGTCGGTGATCGACGGCCGCGAGCGCCCGCACGATGCGATCGCGGCGGGGCCCGCGCGCATCCTGACCGTCCCGATGGGTGCGATCGCCGGGCTTGCCGCGGTGGTGCCCGACCTGTGGCGCGGGCTCGCGCTGCTCAACTGCATGCATCACCGGCTCGGCATGCGCGAAGCGGCGCGCGTCCGCGCCTTGCCCGCGCTGGCGCGGCTCGCGCTGTTTCTGGCGGGCGGACGGGGGCATGTCGACGGGCGGTTCGACACGACGCAGGACGAGCTGGCGCGCATCGTCGGCGTATCGCGCCAGCACATGAACGGGCTGCTGCGACAGCTCGCCGGACGGGGGCTGATCGCGCCCGCCTATGGCGGGGTCACGATCCGCGACCGGTCAGGGCTGCTGGCGCTCGCCGACAGGGGCTGAGGCGCCGCATGCGTCGCCGTTTCGTTTCAGGAAACGGCTTCGGACCGGACCCACGCGTCGAGCCGCTCGGCCAGCGGGCGCCATGCGAGTTCGAGGAAAAAGCCGAGTTCGGCGACGGTGTCGAGGTGGACGATCGCCGGGCGGCCGCCGGGCGTGCGCTGCGATTGCACCTCGAACACGACGTCCGCCGCCACCGGGCGATCCGCTATGTCGTCGACCGCGACCCCGACGTGAAAAATGCCTTCGCCGCGCGTATCGAGCCATTCGCGCGCATTGCCCTCGCCGATGCCGGGCTCGATCATTTCGAGGTGGATCGGACCCCATGGTGCAAAGGCGTTGCGGTTGGCGATCCGCCCCTCCCAGTCGCGGTAGCGCGCGACATAGTCGGTATCCATGCGTTTCCAGCCCGAAAGGCCGAGCAGGCGGCGGTAGCGGTCGATGCCGGCGTCGAGATCGGCGACCACGGCGCCGATCTGGTACGGGACGAGCCCCGGCGGCGCGATCACCATTTGCGGCGGAATTGCGCGCCGCGGAAGCGTGCGCGCAGGCTCTCGCGCCGCGCCGCGCGGTCGACCTGCGGCGTGTCGGGGGGCAAATGGTCGCGCAGCTCGGACAGCCTGACGCGCCGCAGCGTCGGGGTCGGCGCCGCGCTCGCCTGATACCAGCGGCCCTGGACGACGCCCCTGGTGCGCCCGCCGGTGTCGAGCCAGTTGGGGACGCCGGGATCCTCGGCGGCGATCACCGCGCGGAACCTGCCGTCGGCGTCGCGCTGCGCCTGGAAGCCGTTGAGGCTCGACTGGCATTTCTCCCAGTCGATCGTGTTGAACAGCGGGTCGGCGAGCAGCACCGCCCAATAGCGCACCGTGTCGGGCACGTCGGTCTCGAGGATCAGAGCCTCGCCCTCCGAAAATTCGAACAGGCCTTCGTAATAGGTCTGTTCGGCAAGGCCGCCGATGTCGGACCAGCTGTTGAGCACGACGGTGTTGACGGGGTGCCGGCTCAGCGTCTTGACGAAATGGACAAAAAGCTGGGCGTAGCGTTCGGGAAAGCCCGCGAGCCGTTCGAGGCGGTGCGCGATCTCTTCGGGGGTGGGGCGGGTGAAGCCGCCGGCGTCGTCGAGCCGCTCGATCGCGAGGCGGCTGTCGACCTCATTCTCCCAGTCGTAGCTCGCCTCGCGGATGCCGATCGTGCGGGCATTGGCGGGCAGTGCGTACCAGTCGCCGTCGTAACCCGCGGGGCGTTCGGCGCTGAGGATCACCGAGAAGCGCCCCTGGTCGTCGAGCGTCAGCGTGTCGGCGTCGATATGACCGACCGACGGCCCCGGCTTGTCGTCGACGCCGATATAACCCGACCCGATGCCGATGTGCAGGAACAGCGTCGTGCCGCGCCATCCCGACAGGCGATAGGTGCCGTCGCCTTCGACGAAGCTGGTGCGGTACATATAGTCGGGGTTGGGCGCCGCCGACTTGATCACCGGGTTGAGGAAGGTGAAGAAGCCCGGGACGCGGCTGTCCTGCGCGACGATCGGAGCATAGCCCTGCGCGAGGCTCATCGCCATCTGCTGGATCGCTTCCTGCTTGAGCCAGGGGTCGGCGGGGTCGATCACATGCTGAAGGCTGCGATCGATGCCCGAGATCAGTTCGATGAAGCGTTCCCATTCCATCGGGACGGCGGGGCCGGTCGACATGGCGGTTGCCCCCTTAGTTGCGCGGGATGCGGGCAAAGAATTGCTCGCCCGCGGGCTTGAGGTTGATGAGTTCGTAATAATGGCCGAGCAGCGCGGTGGTGTCGGCATAATGATAGTCGAGCGCGTCGCCGAAGCTGCCGCTGACCGCGGTCGGATAGCCCGCTGCGCCGAGCTGCGCGATCGCGGCCTTGAAGTCTTCGTCGCTCCGGACGAGGAAGCCGAGATGGTGCAGGCGGACGCCGTCCTCTTCGGCCGGGATCCAGTCGCGGTAGATCGAATCGCCCGCGGGGTCGGGTTCGATCAGTTCGATCATCGTGTCGCCGGCGAAGCTGTTGCCGATGTAGCGGGTGCCGTGGCCGGGACCCATCAGCGCCGCCATGTCCATGACATCCCATTCGGCGACCCCGAACTCGCGCGCGAGCCGCGCGCGGGCGGCGGCGAGATCGCGCACGACATAGGCGATCTGGAAATGCTGTTTGAAAAGGACGGGGATGCTCATCTCAGGCTCCTGCGGGAACGGGGCGCTTCAGGTCGAAGCGCGCGATATAGTCGGCGAAGAGGTCGTCGACGGGGCCGCGGTCGACCGCGCGATAGCTGTGCGACGAGCGCCCGTCGGGCGGGTTGGCGGCGGCCCAGGCGGCGTAGCGGCGCTCGGCCTCGGCCGACATTGCGATGCCGAAATGGCCGTAGATGCGGGTGACGACACCCAGCGGATCGGCGCGAATATCCTCCTGCCGGACATGGACGAAGCGTGCCGGGTCGCGATCCGCTGCCGCCATGCTGCGCCGCGCGGCTTCGGCCCAGAAGCTGCTTTCGCGCGCGAGCAGCGCGGCGCGGTCGATCGGCCCGCCGGCCATCAGTTCGCGGATGCCGCCGAGCAGGCTCATCAACGACGCGATCGACGCGGCGGGGTCGCGGTGCGTCTGGACGATGCAGGCGTCGGGGAAGGCGGCGAGCAGCGCGTCGATGCCGAACGCGTGGCTGGGATTTTTCAGCAGCCATGGCCGCGCGTCGCCGAGCCCGACGAGCTGGAGCACCCGCCTGTAGCGCAGGAAGGACGGCGTCTCGTCGGCGGCGCGGAACCAGGCGTCATAGGCGGGCGCGTCGATGTTCGAGGCGAACCAGTTGCAGATGAAGCTCTGTGCCATCGGCATCAGGCATTCGTCGACCTCGTCGGCCTCGGCCGAGTGCGCGGCCATGATCGCGGGCGCCCGTGCGCGCATTGCCGCGATCCGCGCCTGCGTCGCCTGGAACAGCGGATGCGCGTCCCATGTGTCGCGCGGCGGGCGCACCATCGGGTTCGCGGTGAGCCAGCGTTCGAAACCCTGGAACTGCGGGTCCTGGCTGAGCAGCTGGTGGAGCGCGGTGGTGCCGGTGCGCGGCAGGCCGATGACGATCAGCGGGCGCGCGACCGGCTCGGCGGCGTGGTCCGGATGGGCGTTCCATCCCGCCTGCGTGACCAGCCGGCCGGCGAGCGCGCCGCCGATCGTGCCCGCCACCGCCGCCTCGACCGCCGCGCCCTGCGGCGGATTGGCGTCGATCGCGTCGAGCAGCACGCGCATCGGCGCATGATAGCCCGTGTCGCCGAAGTCCTCGTGCCCCGTCGCGGCAACCGCGGCTTCGTGCAGCGCGTCGAAGCGCTCCCGCCAGCGGCTCACCGGCCGCGCCACGGATCGACGAGCAGCTTGCCGCCGCCGCCGGTTCCGGCGCGCAGCCGTTCGAAGGCGGCGGGCGCGTCGGCGAGCGCGACGGTCTCGGTCACCATCGCCCGCGCGCGGTCGCCGTCGGCGTCGAGCGCGGCGGCGCATTCGGCATAATCGTCGCGCGTGTAGATGAGCGAGAAGCGAAGGCTGACGTCCTTCATCAGCGCCATGCCTGGTACGAACTGGTCGGGGACCATGCAGAAGCCGAGCGAGACGACCCGCCCCTGCGGCCGCACGAGCGCAATCGCGCGCGCGATGGTGCCGGGGACGCCCGCGCATTCGAACACGACATCGGGCGCGCCGCCGAGTGCGGCGGCGATGTCCTGCTGCGCGGTTTCGCCTTCGAGGATGAAGGTGTCGGCGCCCATCGCCTCGGCGAGCGGCCGGCGGCGGTCGCTGCTGGCGAGCAGCGCGACCGACCGGACGCCGGCGCGGCGCAGCCAGAAGAGCACCGCGAGGCCGATCGGACCGGGGCCGATGATCAGCGCGCGGTCGCCCGGCGCGGGGTTGGCGAGGCGGACCGCGCGGCGCCCGACGGCGAAGGGCTCGACCAGCGCGCCGTCGGCGAGCGACAGCGTCTGCGGCAGGATCGTCGCGCCGCGCTCGCTGATCTTCGCATAGTCGGCGAGCCCGCCGCCATAGCCCTTCCAGCGCGAACAGAGCACGTCGATGCCGGTGCGGCAGGCGTCGCATTCGCCGCAGCCGACGACGGGCAGCGCCGCGACATGATCGCCGACCTTCAGCCGTTCGACCCCGCGCCCGACCGCGACGACCTCGCCCGCATATTCATGGCCGAGCTGTGCGCCGGCGGGCAGCGTGTAGCCGTGGCCGCTCGTCGAATGGAGGTCGGTGCCGCACACGCCGCAGCGCGCGACGCGGATCACCGCCTCGCCCGCGCCGGGTTCGGGGTCGGGCAGGTCCTCGATGGCGAGGGGGGTGCCCACCGCCTTGAACAGGGCTGCTTTCACGTCTCGTCTCTCCCGAAGCTGTTTTTTCCTGTATAGGATTCGCAAAGAGGCCGGGCATATTCCCAAATGGGAAGGGCGGAGAGGATAGTGGACGACGAACTCGAAGCGCTGTTGCTGGCGGTCCAGGCGGGGCCGATCGACAGCCCGCCCTGGTCGGATTTCGTGCGCCGGCTGCGCGTGCGGCTCGGCGGCAATTTCGCCAACCTGATCTTTCGCCGCGCCGATGCCGACCGCACGAGCGGGATCGAGGTCCACGACGCGCCGGCGCCGCCCGACTGGCTGTGGGACCGCTATCGCGCGCGCTTTGCCGACGCCGACCCCATTCCCTATTTCGCGATGCAGCCGGGGCGGGTCTATGCCTATGCCGAACTCGACGGCATCGCGGCGCTGGCGCGCGATGCGTTCCGCGAGGATTTCCTGCGCGCCGCCGATCTTGAACATTTCCTGATCTTTCGCGTCGTCGAGCCGGGCGGGTGCAACATCTGGGTCACGGTCACGCGCAGCGCGGCGATGCCCGATTTCGATGTCGACGATCGCCGGCTGTGCGAGCGGCTGACGCGCGCACTGGTACCGGCGCTGTCCTGCTATTCGGCGCTGCTCGCGCAGGCGACCGAGACCGCGGCGTATCGCCGCGCCGCCGACCTGCTCGCCTTCGGCGTCGTGACGCTCGATTCGACCGGCCGCGTGGTGGGGGTCGACGACGCCGCGCGGCGCTGGATCGACACCGCGGGCGCGCTCATCATCCGCGGCGACCGCCCGCACGCGATCGACCGCAAGGTTGACCTGCCGCAGCGCATCGCCGCGGCGCTGGCGTCGGGCGAGGCCGAAGCGATCCATCTTGGCGATGCCGATGGCATCGACCTGTTGCTCGTGCCGTCGCCGCCGCGCGTCGACGCGGGGCCGCGCGCGGCGCGGCTGACGCTGTACCTGTCGGGGCGGCGCCCGCCGCAGCGCGACATATCGGCGCATGTCGCGGCGCTGTTCGGGCTGAGCGACACGCAGGCGCGCCTCGCGATGCTGCTCGCCAACGGTCGCGCGCTCGCCGAAGCCGCGGCGGAGATCGGCATCACCGAACAGACCGCGCGCACCTATTCGAAGGATATCTATGCGCGTACCGGCACCGCGCGGCAGGGCGAGCTGATCCAGCGCATCCTGACCAGCGTGGCGGTGCTCGACTGAGCGGGCCGCGGACCGACGCGGCTATGGTGTGCCCGGTGCCGTAGCTGTTGCGGGGTAGGAAGCGAACGGAAAGGTTCTCGCGGGAAATAATGGAAGCGTGCCCTGCGCCAAGCTAATACGCCGCATGGAATCCATTCGCCCGCAAGCTATCAAAGAAATCCTTCGAGCTCGAGGCGTGAGGTTGAACCCGCCCGCTACAGAGGCCGCCATAGCACGTTTGCGCTCTTGGGCTGGCGGGCGGCTTCACTTCCACCTTGTCCAAATTCTCCAAGAATTCGACGGGTTTTCCGACTGGGATTTTGAAGAAGGATCCCTTGTTTCAGTATGGTCAATAGAAAGGTCGTTGTCGGACGACTGGACCCGCCCACCAATCCTGGCTTTTTCCGACTGGTCTATAAGGGCGATGGTTTTTGGGTTCGACCCATCGTCAAATGGACCGGTGATGAGTATCGAAGATGCCCGGGAAGTCGCTCCCACCTACGCTGATTTTTGGCACCTGCTACTATCCGACAGTTTGTTCTGAACCGAGTTTCCGAAGCGTCCGCAATCGGTTGTTTGCCACCATTCCTTTCGTCATCCCGGACTTGATCCGGGATCCATTCCCTCAACGTTACAGTGGGCCCCGGATCAAGTCCGGGGTGGCGACGAAGGATAGGCCCGTAGCCGGTCGAAGCGACCCCGCTCCTCCCTGTCGCGCAGCGATGGGGAGGGGGACCGCCGCCGCAGGCGGTGGTGGAGGGGCCAGCAACGTTGCGCCATGGCCCCTCCGTCAGCGCTGCGCGCTGCCACCTCCCCATGACCTCCGGCCACAGGGAGGATATGAAGGCCCGCTTCCAGTCGAAACCCGCCTTCGTCGCAGCGGGTCCGGACCTTCGGCACTGCCGAAATCAGGCCTTGTACGAATCATAGAGTTATATTAGTTATATGATTGTTGGTTCATCCGAACCTCCAATCAGGGCAACTCCAATCGAGCCGGTCTTTCGGGACCGGCTCGCTTTTTATCGGCTGTCGGACCCGGCATCGCCGCGCGGCCGGTCGTGGAAGCGCTGGCGCCGCGCCGCGGCGTCGCGGTCGAAGCCTGCGTTGCGCATGATCTCGTGGTCGATCCCTTCGGCGAGGCGCATGCCGTCGGTGTTGTAGACCAGCCGCTTGTTCTCGGCATTGCTGTGCCAGCTGTTGGCGAGGATCGTCGCCGCAAGCTCGCCGACCGCGGCGTCGAGTTCGCCCGCGGGCACGCACTGGTTGACGAGCCCCATCGCCAGCGCGTCCGCGGCGGCATAGGGACGGCAGGTGATCATCATCTCGAGCGCCTTCGCCTGGCCGACGCGCCGCGGCAGCCGCTGCGACATGCCCCAGCCCGGAACCAGCCCCCATTTGCCGTGGGTGTCGGCGAAGCGCGCACTTTCGTCGCAGAGGATGAAATCGGCCGCGAGCGCGAGTTCGAGCCCGCCGGTGAAACAGGTCCCGCGCACCGCGGCGATCACCGGCTGGCGCAGCCGCGTCAGCAGTTCGAGCGTCTGCACCTCGCGCCGCAGCCAGCCGAGCGCGTCGGCGTGCGGTTTTTCGGAGAGGTCGTGCCCCGCACAGAAATGATCGCCCGCGCCGGCGATCACGACGAGCCCGATCATACGGTCATCGTGCAGGGCGAGCAGGTGGCGGCGCAGCGTGCGGAACAGCTCGCGGTTGATCGCATTGCGCTTTTCGGGGCGGTTGAGCGTCAGCGTCGCCACGCCATCGGCATCGGTGCGCAGCACCAGTTCGTCGGTCGTCGCGTCGGTCATCACAGCAACTCCGGTTGTGCCAGCGCCTGCCCGATCGCTTTCACGAAGCGCGCGGCGTCGGCGCCGTTGATCACGCGGTGGTCGTAGCTCAGCGACAGCGGCATCATCGATCGTGGCTGGAAGGCGGACCCGTCCCACACCGGCTGCACGCGCGACGGCGTGACGCCGAGGATCGCGACCTCGGGCTGGTTGATGATCGGGGTAAAGCCGGTGCCGCCGATCCCGCCGAGCGAGGTGATCGTGATGCACCCGCCCGACATGACGCTCATCGGCAGCCCCTTGTCGCGCGCCTGCGCGCTGAGCGCGGCAAGCTCGCCCGCGAGCACCGCGACATCCTTCCGGTCGGCGTCGCGCAGCACCGGGACGAGCAGCCCGAGCGGTCCGTCGACCGCGATGCCGATATGGCAATAAAGTTTGCGCACCAGCGTCTTGCCGTCCTGCGACAGCGAGGCGTTGAACTGCGGATAAGCGGCCATCGCCCGGGCCAGCGCCTTGACGAGATAGATCAGCGGCGAAATCTTGACCTCCGCGGGGAGGGTCCTGCGGTGCGCGTCGAGCGCGGTGACATCGACCGCGTCGTGGTGCGTGACGTGCGGAATCTGGGTCCAGCTTTGCGTCAGGCGCCGTGCGACGACCTTCTGGAAATTGCTCATCGGTGCCGCCTCGACGGGTCCGAAGGCGGCGAATTCTTCTTCGGGGGAAGGCTGGGTCATCTTGTCCTCTCGCTGTTCCGGCGCTTGATTGCCGACGCCGTCCCGCACAGGAATGTGCAGCGGGACGGACTCCGCTCTTGCACGAATATGTCATAATCATATAGACTTTAATGCAAGAGAGATACGCTTCGATGGCGAGGGTTATGACGGAAGAGGAATATGCTGCGCTCGGTTTGCAGGGCCCCCCGGCCCGCATCGATCCCCCCGGCGCGCCGCGCGACGTCGCGAGCCTGATCGCGCGCGCCGCGGCGGCCTGTCCCGGCGACGAGGCGCTCGTCGACGCGCAGGGCCGCTATGATTTCGGCGAGCTGGCGGCGGCGGTCACTGCGGCGGCGGCGCTGTTCGACGCGGCCGGGATTCGGCCGGGCGATCGTGTCGCGGCGTCGCTCGGCAATGAAAACAGCCTCGTGATCGCCTTTTTCGCGGCGATGCGGCTCGGCGCGGTGTGGGTGGGAATCAACAAGATCCTGCCGCCCGATGACAAGCGCTACATATTGGCGCACAGCGGCGCGACGCTGCTGCTGACCGACGCGAGCCTCGAGGAGCAGGTCGCGGCGCTGCGCGACGGCGCGCCCGAACTGGCGCATGTCTGGATCCTCGATGCGCCGGGGCGCGACGGCGGCTGGCACGCGGCGCTCGTCGACGCGGCGAATGCGGTGGCTCCGGCCCCCGACATCGATCCCTTCGCCCCCGCGGCGATCATGTACACCAGCGGCACCACCGGCGTGCCCAAGGGCGTCGTCCACAGCCAGCACAACATGATCGTCGTGCCCGCCGCGGCCTTCGCGCACGGGCTGATGACGCCCGAGGCGCGGCGCGGGTCGGCGCTGCCGCTGACGATCACCAACGTGATGATCCTCGGCCCGGTGTCGGCCTTCCTTGCGTGCAAGCCCTTCCTGTTCGCGCCGTCGATCAAGATCGAGCCGCTGATCGGCTGGATCCGCGACCAGCGCGTCGGACAGGTCGCGTTCGTGCCGACGATGATCTACGACCTGCTCCAGGCCGATCTCGACCTGCCCGAACATTTCCGCATGGCGTCGGGCGGCGCGCCGCTGCCGCACGCGATCCGCGCGGCCTTCTTCCGGCGCCACGGCTATCATGTCTCGCCCTCCTACGGGCTGACCGAGGCGCCGACGGTGGTCGCGCACAGCTTCGATGCGGTGCCCCCCGACGGCGCGAGCGGGCATGCGCTGCCGCATCTCGATATCTCGATCCGCGACGGCGACGGAAACCCGGTGCCCACCGGTACCGTCGGCGAAGTCTGCTTTTCGGCGACGCAGGCGGGCGAATGGGCCAATGTCTACACGCCGCCGCTCGGTTACTGGCGCGAGGCGGACAAGACCGCGGCGCTGCTGCGCGGCGGGGTGGTCCATTCGGGTGATCACGGCAGCCTCGACGCCGACGGCTGGCTGACGATCGCCGACCGCAGCTCCGAACTGATCCTGCGCGGCGGATCGAACGTCTATCCGGCCGAGATCGAGCGCGTGCTGCACGGGCACGACGGCGTCGCCGACTGCGCGGTGGTCGGCAAGCCCGACCTGCGCATGGGCATGCTGACGGTGGCGTGCATCCAGCTGGCCCACGCCGACCTCGACCCCGCGGCGATCGAGGCCGAACTCGTCGCGCTCTGCCGCGAAAGGCTGACGCGCTACAAGATACCCGACGAATGGCGTTTCCTCGACGCCTTTCCGCGCAACGCGATGGGCAAGGTGGTCAAGCCGAAGCTGCGCGAGATGGTCGCCGCCGCCGACTGACGAACACCGCCGAACGAAGGAACTGCCATGCCCCAGCCCATAAGCTTTCACCGCCGGCTTGCCGGCTGGCGCGCGATCGTCACCGGCGCCGGCACGCTCGGCGACGGGGTCGGCACCGGCAAGGCGATCGCGGCGCTGTTCGCCGCCGAGGGCGCGCGCGTCGCGCTGCTCGATATCGAGGCCGATCGGGCCGAGGCGACGCTGGCGCTGGTGCGCGAACTGGGCGGCGAGGGGCTGGTGGTCGCGGGCAATGTCGCCGACCCCGCCGACGCCGCGCGCATGGTCGCGGAGAGCCTGGGCTGGCTCGGCGGGCTCGACGTGCTCGTCAACAATATCGGCATCGGCGCGGGCGCGGGGCGGCTGCACGACGTCGCCGACGCCGACATCGACCGCGTGCTGTCGGTCAACCTCGGCACGATCTACAACATGTGCCGCCACGCGATGCCCGCGCTGCTGGCGGGGCAGGGCAGGGCGATCGTCAACATCTCGTCGGTTGCCGGCATCCGCGCGCACGGCAACGCCGCCTATGGCCCCAGCAAGGCGGCGGTGCAGCAGCTCACCGCCGAGCTCGCGGTCATGTACGGGCGCGACGGCATTCGCGCCAATTGCGTCGCGCCGGGGCATATCGTCACCCCGATGGTCGCCGCGCATCTGGAGGGCGAGCGCCGCCGCATCCGCAGCGCGATCGCGCCGCTCGGGATCGAGGGCGACGCGTGGGACATCGCGCAGGCGGCGCTGTTCCTCGCGGGCTCCGAAAGCCGTTTCGTCACCGGGGTGACGCTGCCCGTCGACGGCGGGGTGACGCAGGTCGGGCCGCTCGCCGCCTACGAGCGGGTGAGCGGCGAATGAGCGACGCCTATGCGTCGGCGCTCGCCGGTTTCGCGGCGCCGCTCGCGGCCGCGGCGTTGCTCGCCGAGGCCGAGGCGCGCACGGGGCTGTCCGACTGGGGCGGCAGGCGCTGGGGCGAGGACCGCTTCCGCCACGATTTCGCGCTGCTCTGCGACGAAATCGAGGCAAGTGCCGCGCTGACCGCGACCGGGCGCAGCCGGACGCACAGTCGCCTGATGACGATGCTCGTCTCGCGGCTCGGCTATCTGGATGCGCGCAAGGCGGCGACGGGCGCCGATGCCGAGCGGATCGCCGCGCCGCTGATCGGATCGGGCATGCCGCGCGCGGGCACGACCTTCCTCCACGGACTGTTCGCGCAGGACCCCGCCAACCGCGCGGTGCCGGCGTGGCAAGCCGCGATGCCGGCACCGCTGGCGGACGGCGGCGACCGCGCCGCGCTCTACGCCGATATCCTCGCCTTTCAGGGCATGACCGCGCCCGACGTCACCGCGATCCATCCTTTCGGATCGGAGCTGCCCGAAGAATGCATCTTCCTTCAGGAGGGGCATGTCGGTAGCCTCTACGGCGTCTACTGGAACGTGCCCGGCTATCAGGCCGCGATCGCCGGCAAAATGCCGTCGGCTTTCGCGTGGCAGGTCGGGGTGATGCAATATCTGCAGGCGGGCGGGCCGCCGCGGCGCTGGGCGCTCAAGGGGCCGGGGCATCTGTTCGCCTGGCGCGAGCTGCTGATCGCCTTTCCCGACGCGCGCCTCTATGTGAACCATCGCGACCCGGGCAAGGTCATCCCGTCGATCGCCAGCCTCTTCGCGAGGCTGCGCGCGCTCTTTTCGGACGATGCGGTCGACCCGGCGGCGATCGGCGCGCAGCAGCTTCCGGCGTGGCAACATGCGACGGACGAATATGCGGCATGGCGCGACTGCGAGGGCGTCGAAGCCTGCGTGAGCGACGTGCGTTTCACCGATCTGGTCACCGATCCGCTTGCCACCGTCGCGCGCGTCTATGACGAGCTCGGGATCGGCTTCACCGCCGACGCGCGCGATGCGATGGCGCGGCACCTCGAAACCGATCCCCACGCCGCGGCGCCGAAGCGCGCCTATCGGCTCGCCGACTACGGCCTTGACGAAGCGGCGATCGAGGTCGCCTTCGCCCCCTATATCGAACGCTTTTCCATCGAGCGGGAGAAACGCCAGTGACCAATCCCATCGCCAACCCCGGCCAGTTCGCCGCCGAGGCGGACGTGTGCGCGATGCGGGGCGACGAGCGCGTCGCCGCGGCGCGGACGCAGATCGAAATGCTCTTCGCGCGCGGATACGGCGACCGCATCCCGGCCGAATCGCGCCCGCTGCTCGGCGCCTTCGCCGACGAATATCTCAACAACTGGCTGTTCAAGGCGGCGGCGTCGGACGCGCAGCATCCGCGCTTCGTGCGCAACTTCATGCCCGCCCACGACTGGTTCGGGCACGCCGTGCCCGGCGCGCGCACGGGCGGCGACAATCCCGACAATTGCTACCGGCTCGCCGGGATCGAGCACGGCACGCGGTACCGCGTCGCCGGGCGCATCCGCGATGCGAAGCCCGCGAACATCTCGTTCACGCTGACCGCCAACTACGGGACGTCGCAGACGATCCAGACGCTCGAGGATCACGAACTCGAGCTGGCCGACGACGGCAGTTTCGAATTGTGGATCGACGACGGCAACGGCGATGCGGGACCGAACCGGCTGGTCACCCGGCCGGGCGTCAAATTCCTGTTCGTGCGCGATTCGATCATGGACTGGGCGACCGAGACGCCGCTGGAGCTTTCGATCGAACGGCTGGGCGACGCGAAGGCGGCGCCGGTCACCGTCGACGAGATGGCGGCGCGCGGCGTCGAGCACGCGCTCGGCGACCTCTATCTCTATTTCTGGTTCCAGAATGTGTGGAGCGGCCTCGCCCCCAACAGCATCACGCCGCCGCAATCCTTTCGCGGCGCCGGCGGCGGGCTGGTGACGCAGGGGATTTCGAACGGCAGCTATCGCCTCGGCCCCGACGATGCCGCGATCCTCGAATATGACCCCGCGGGGGCGGGCTATGCCGCGGTGCAGCTCACCGAATGGCTCTACCGCTCGCGCGACTATCACCGCATCCAGTCGAGCCTGACCGCCGCGCAGTCGGCGATCGATCGCGACGGCCGCATCCGCGTCGTCATCGCACGGCGCGATCCGGGGGTGTGGAACTGGCTCGATACCGGGGGGCACGAGCATGTGTTTTCGATCCTGCGCTGGCAACGGATGCGCGCGGATGGTCCGGCGATCGCGTCGAAGCTGCATCTGACCCGCATCGACCGGCTGAAAAGCGAACTGCCCGCCGACACGCGCTGGGTCGACGCCGATGCGCGCGCGGCGCAGCTCGCGGCGCGGATCGCCGCCTATGACCGGCGGATCGGCTGACGCGATGATGCCGCGCCGCGCGCCGTTGCTCGCGCTGCGGGCGGGGGAAGGCGATGCCCGCTTTGCGGGGGGCGTGCCCGAACCCTTGTGCGTGGGCCCGCCGGGACGGCAGTTCCTGTTCGGCGGCATCGCGCTCGCCGCCGCGATCGAGGCGATGGAGCGGCGAACCGGGCTGCCCGCGATCTTCGCGTCGCTGCAGTTCATCGCGCAGGCGCGCCCGGGCGACCGGTTGCGCTTCGATGTCGCGCTGGCCGCCGATGGCCGCTCGGCGCGGCAGTGCGGGGTGACGGGCTGGTGCGGCGAGGCCCCGTTCGTCCAGGGACACGGCGCCTGCGGGCGCCGTGACGCCGCGGGGCTGCACCAGGGCGTCGGCCGGCCGGCGGTCGCGCCGCCCGCTGCCTGCCCCGAACGCTCGGTCGCGCGCCTGCTGTCGTCGAACCTCAACGCGCTGCTCGAATTCCGGCTGGCGGAGGGCGAATTTCCCGACCGCGCGGGGTGGACGGGACCGGGCGATGCCGACCTGTCGTGCTGGATCCGTCCGCGCGATGGCGCGCCGCTCGACCGCCGCAGGCTGGCGGTGATCGCCGACTGCGCGGCGCTGGCGCTCCCGGGCGCGCTGGGCCGTCCGGCGAGCGGCAGCAGCCTCGACAACATGATCCGCTTCACCGCCGCGCCGGCGGGCACATGGGTGCTGGCCCGGATGCGCGTTGAGGGGATCGGCGACGGCGTGGCGCATGTCGCGACACATCTGTTCGCGGAGGACGGCGCGCTGCTCGCAGTCGCGGGGCAATCGATGCTGCTGCGGACCGGAGGCGCCGGCGCGGGAGCATCGATAGCCGGTTGATTGTGGGGGCAGCGGCGAACCAACGCATAGCCCTTCCGGTGGCGAAGCCGTGGGGGAGGCGCGCGCTGCCGCAGGCGGAGGTGGGGCTGAAAGGCCTCGCGACGTCTGATGGCGTCGGCTCCTCCGTCGGCCTTGCGGGCTGCCACCTCCCATCGCTGTGCGACAAGGAGAAAGGACAGGAAACGACCGGGAGCGGGCATCGGAAATCCTCCCTGTGGCCGCAGGCCATGGGGAGGGGGACCGCTCGCGCAGCGAGTGGTGGAGGGGCCGCAAGGTCGCGCGACGCCTGACGGCGTCGGCCCCTCCGTCAGCGGCTCCGCCGCTGCCACCTCCCCATCGCTACGCGACAGGGAGGATTGGCGGAAAGCGACCGGTTGCGGCCGCTCTTCTCCCCTCCCGCTTGCGGGAGGGGTCGGGGGTGGGCAGCGGCGTCGCGATGGCCCACCCCGCTGCGGCTAGCCAGCAAGCTGGCAAGCCTCGCTGCCCCTCCCGCG
>Ga0209902_100221_pt1 | contig 91605 bp, 85 predicted proteins | sample FECB27metaG_FD_188304 | JGI IMG/M metagenome (GOLD analysis project Ga0209902, IMG submission 188304) | Cyanobacterial communities from the Joint Genome Institute, California, USA - FECB-27 (SPAdes) (version 2) | ecosystem: Environmental > Aquatic > Thermal springs > Hot (42-90C) > Microbial mats... | reverse complement strand
CTTCTCGTGCACAGGGCAGTGGGTGCTTCCCGCAGCGAAATAAAGGAGGAGCCGAAGGCGGGGGACATTCGCGGAGGGAAGTACCCGCTGTCCTGTGCACGCGCCCCGGACCAGAACAACCGATGCGCCACCCTTCGGACGAGAGCCGACATGGCTGACACACCACAGCCCCAAAGCCTCCTCCAGCTCATCTGGCTAGCCTCCCCCGCCCTCCCGGTCGGCGGTTTTTCGTACTCCGAAGGCGTCGAGGCCGCGGTCGAATGGGCCGGCGTCGACGCCGAGGCCAGTGCCGCCGAATGGCTGTCCGACCAGTTGCACCTGAGCTTCACGCGCGGCGACCTCGCGCTGGTCGCGCAGGCCATCGCCGCCTGGCGCGCCGACGACAAACAGCGCATCCGCACGCTCAACGACTGGGTGCTGCAAACCCGCGAATCGGCCGAGTTCTTCCTGCAGACCGAACAGATGGGCCGCTCCTTCGTCGAATGGCTCAAGCTGCACCATGCCGACACGGCCGCGGTCTTCTCCGGCCTGCCCGCGAGCTATCCCGTGGCCTTCGCGTTCGCGGCCCACCGCTCGGGTGCCTCGGTGCACGACGGCTGCCTGGCCTTTGCCTTCGGCTGGGCCGAGAACATGGTCGCGGCCGCGGTCAAGGCCGTGCCGCTGGGGCAGAGCGCGGGACAGCGCATCCTCGGGCGGCTCGCGCAGGAGATTCCCGCGGCCGTGAACCATGCGATGCAGCTGTCCGACGACGATCGGCAGGCCTTCGCGCCGCTGCTGGCCGTGCTGTCGGCGCGGCACGAAACCCAGTACTCGCGGCTCTTCCGCAGCTAGATTCTTTTCTTCACGCACCCCACCATGACCTCCGCCCTGCACCACATCCCCAACCGCACCAAGAAGCTGCCGCCGCTGCGCGTGGGCATCGGCGGCCCCGTCGGCTCGGGCAAGACCACGCTGCTGGAGATGCTCTGCAAGTCGATGCGCGACAGCTACGACCTGGTCGCGATCACCAACGACATCTACACCAAGGAAGACCAGCGCCTGCTGACCGTGGCCGGCGCGCTGCCGGCCGAACGCATCATGGGCGTGGAGACCGGCGGCTGCCCGCACACCGCGATCCGCGAGGATGCCTCGATCAACCTCGAGGCCATCGACCGCATGCTCGAGGACTTTCCCGATGCCGACGTGGTGTTCGTCGAATCGGGCGGCGACAACCTCGCGGCCACCTTCAGCCCCGAGCTCTCGGACCTCACGATCTACGTCATCGACGTGGCCGCAGGCGAGAAGATTCCGCGCAAGGGGGGCCCCGGCATCACCAAGAGCGACCTGTTCGTCATCAACAAGACCGACCTCGCGCCCTACGTGGGCGCCAACCTCGACGTGATGGAGCAGGACACGCAGCGCATGCGCCGCCAGAAGCCCTACGTGATGACCAACCTCAAGACCCTGACCGGCGTGGCCGAGGTGGTGCGCTTCATCGAGGAGCGCGGGATGCTCAAGACGGCCTGAGGCCGTCGCCTCACAGCTCGCTGCCGTCGCGCAGCTGGCGCTGCTTGTAGACCAGGCGAACGCTCGCGCGGCGCGGATCGCCGACACGCTGCACGTAGACATCCATCTCGCCGCTGCTCCAGGCCGCATAGGCGCTGCCCGGATCGTTGGCCGCGAGCTCGGCGCCGAAGACGCCACGGCCCCACTGCAGCAGTTCGGCAAACGCCGCGCCGCCGCCATCGGGCAGGCCCTGCGCCGAAGCCGCGTACTCCACACGCCGCAGCTGCGCATCGGCAAAGAAGAAGGTCGGCTCGAACACCAGCCCCGCCAGGGCCTGGGGCGCGCCATGCCAGCTGCCCAGCAGGCCGCCCGCGAGCCGCTGCGGCCGCGCCACGCGCTCGGCCGAGGGCAGCGCGGCACGCAACTCGTCGGCCGACATGCCGAGCCGCACGCCGGGTGGCAGTGCTTGCGCCTGCGCGGCGAGGCTCGCGAGACAGAGGGCACCCGCGCCGAACAGGCGCGCTACGGATGAAAAGAATGAGGGAATGGACATCGGGCAACGGCGAAACGGGCGACAGCGGCCTGTGACCCGCAGTATCGCCCCGAGTTCGCGACGGCACCGTGTAACTGCCGATACACGTCCCGCCGGCCCTTTGTAGACTGGCCCGATGACTCCCCAGGACGTGCTCGACCACTACGACCGGGCCGCGCTGTGGCCCGCCGATCGCCCTGACCGCGGCCCCGCCGGCCTGCCCGCCGCCTATGCCGACGCGCTCGCGCTGCGCGCCCTGCGGCTCGCGCGCGGCGAGCGGCCCGTAGGCTACAAGGTCGGCTTCACCAACCGCACCATCTGGCAACGCTATGGCGTTTTCGCGCCGATCTGGGGCCCGGTGTGGAACACCACGCTGACGCTGTGCGACGGCCGGGGCAGCGTCGACCTCGCGGGCACGGTGCAGCCGCGCATCGAGCCCGAGGTCGTGTTCGGCATCGCCGCCACGCCGCCGCGGGGCGCCACGCTCGAGCAGCTGTTCGCCTGCGTCGAGTGGATCGCGCCGGGCTTCGAGATCGTGCAGTCGCACTGCGAAGGCTGGAAGTTCGGCGCCGCCGACACCGTGGCCGACGGCGGGCTGCATGCGCGCCTCCTGGTCGGACGGCAACGGCCGCTGCGCGACTTCGCGAGCGACGGCGCGGCGCTCGATGCGCTGCTCGCGCGCACGCGCCTGCGCCTGTCGCGCGACGGCACGCAGGTCGAGGAAGGCACGGGCGCCAACGTGCTCGACGGCCCGCTGCATGCGCTGCTGCACTTCCTGCATGAACTGCAGGCCTGCCCCGGCGCACCCGCGCTGCAACCGGGCGAGGTGGTCACCACCGGCACCTGGACCGACGCCTGGCCGATCGCGCCCGGCCAGGTCTGGCGCAGCGAATTCGACGCGCCCTTCGACGGCCTCGAAGTCACGCTGCGCTGAGCGCGCGGCTCAGCCGGCCTTGCGAAAGGTCAGGTTGATGCGCACGCTGCCCAGCAGCGGATGCGGTTTGTCCTTGAGCGGCAGCACGCCGTGGAAGCGCAGCCGGTCGGGGCCGCCCCACACCACCACGTCGCCATGCGCGAGCGGCACGCGCTCGACCGCGTCGCCGCGCGCGAGCCCGCCGAACTGGAACACCGCCGGCATGCCCAGCGACACCGAGACGATCGGCGCGCCATGGTCGCGTTCGTCGCGGTCCTGGTGCAGCGAGAGCCGGGTGCCGGGCTCGTAGCGGTTGACGAGGCAGGCATCGGGCCTGAAGCCAGCGAAGCCCGCCGTCTCGGCCGCCTCGCGCGCGAGCCGCGCGAACGCGGCGGGCATCGCGGGCCAGGCCTTTTGCGACAACGGATCGATCGCGTCGTAACGGTAGCCGCTGCGGTCGCTGACCCAGCCCAGCGGCCCGCAGTTCGTCATCGCCACCGACATGGTGTAGCCGCCGGGCGTCACCAGGTGCCGGAACGGCGACACGCCCTCGAGGCCCGGCAGCGCCGCCAGCAGCTCGCTCGCGAACGGCAGCGCGAAGCCGCGCAGCACGCAGGCACCCGGGCCCAGCGGCTCGGGTTCGCGAAACGGTTCGTCGGTGGCGGGGAAGAGGTCGAGGGTCATGGCGGATGCGGCCCTCGAAAATACCGCAAGCCGGCGCACCGGGTCCGGCCGGTTCCGGACATCCGGTACCGCCGGTGTGGTCTCAGGCGGTCTCGAGCATGCCCGCGAGCCGCGCCGCGATCAGCCCATGGGCCTCGGCCATGATGCGGTCGACCAGTTCCTGCACGGTCGGCACGTCGTGGATCAGGCCCGCCACCATGCCGCAGCTGAAGGCGCCCGCGTCCACGTCGCCCTCGATCATCACGCGCGGATAGATGCCCGCCACCTGGTCGTGGATGTCCGAGATCTGAAGGTCCGCGCCCTTCGCGCGCTCGATCGCCAGCAGTTCCTCCACGCCCTTGTTGTTGAGCACGCGCTCGGTATTGCGCAGGCCGCGCATCACCAGCCGCGTGTCGAGCTCGCTGGCCGCGACGATCGCGCGCTTCACGTTCTCGTGCACCGGCGCCTCCTGCGTGGCGATGAAGCGCGTGCCCATGTTCATGCCCTCGGCACCGAGCGCGAGCGCGGCCACGAGGCTGCGGCCGTCGGCCATGCCGCCCGAGGCGACGAAGGGAATGCGCAGCTCGTCGGCCGCGCGCGGCAGCAGGATCATGTTGGGCACGTCGTCCTCGCCCGGATGGCCGCCGCATTCGAAGCCGTCGACGCTGACCGCGTCGCAGCCGATGCGCTCGGCCTTCAGTGCATGGCGCACCGAGGTGCACTTGTGGATCACCTTCACGCCGGCCGCCTTGAGCGCCGGCATGTGCTCCTCGGGACTGCGGCCCGCGGTCTCGACGATGCGCACGCCGCCCTCGATGAGCGCGGCGATGTACTCGGGATAGGGCGGCTTGGAGAAGGTCGGCAGGAAGGTCAGGTTCACGCCGATCGGCTGGTCGGTCATCTCGCGGCAGCGCGCGATCTCGCGCGCCAGCAGCTCGGGCGTCTTCTGCGTGAGCCCGGTGATGATGCCGAGGCCGCCGGCATTCGACACCGCGGCCGCGAGTTCCGCGAAGCCCACGTAGTGCATGCCGCCCTGGATGATCGGATGGCGGATGCCGAAGAGTTCGGTGATGCGTGTTTTCATGGTCGATGAGGGTGGAGGAAGAGGACGGGAAACGCGGCGCTTTCGCTCACCAGCGCTCCATGTACGGACGCAGGTCGAGCTCGAAGGTCCAGGCATCGCGCGGCTGCGTGTGCAGGTGCCAGTAGTTCTCGGCGATGTGCTCGGGGTTCAGGATGCCGTCCTCCGACTTCAGCGCGTAGCGCTCGGGGAAGCTGGTGCGGATGAACTCGGTGTCGATCGCGCCGTCGACCACCACGTGCGCCACGTGGATGTTGCGCGGCCCCAGCTCGCGCGCCATGCTCTGGGCCAGCGCGCGCAGCGCATGCTTGGCACCCGCGAAGGCCGCGAAGTTGGCGGCGCCGCGCAGGGCCGCGGTGGCGCCCGTGTAGATGATGGTGCCGCGGCCGCGCTCGACCATGCGTTTGGCCGCTTCACGGCCGTTGAGGAAGCCGCCGAAGCAGGCCATCTCCCAGATCTTGAAGTACTTGCGCGCGGTCTCCTCGAGGATGCTCGAGGGCACGTTGGCGCCGATGTTGAACACCAGCACCTCGACCGGCCCGACCTCGCGCTCGACCTGCTCGAACAGCGCGATCACCTCCTCCTCCTTGCGCGCATCGGAGCCGAAGGCCACGGCCTTGCCGCCGGCCGCCTCTATGCTCTCGACCAGCGGCTGCAGCTTCTGCGCGTCGCGCCGCGTCACGCAGGCGGTGTAGCCGCCGGCCGCGAAGCGCCTGGCGATCGCCCCGCCGGTGGAATCGCCGGCGCCGATGATCAGCGCCACACCGGCGCCCGCATTGCCCTGGCTCATGTCGTCTCCTTGATTGAACGCTCGTGGACCAAAGCACGGTAAAGGAGAGGCATCGGGCTGTCAATCGAGCAGGTGACAGCATTCCAGCGGTGCATGCGGTGCATGCGCGCGGCGCGGTTCAGTCCAGGTGGTTGCGCTCGATGTCGCGGCGGGTCGAGTTCAGGATGTCCTGGCGCGTGCGGTCGTTCTCGACCACGCGCGCCATCAGCAGCGCGCCCACGCACTGCGCCATCACGGCCCAGGCCGCGTCGTCGTCGCCCGCCAGGCGCTGGCTCCAGGCCTTGTGCAGTTTCTTCAAGCCGCGCTCGACCGCCGCGCGCACGGCCGGGTCGGAGCGCGCGATCTCGGCGCCCAGCGCGGGCAGCGCGCAGCCGGTCTCGGGGTGCAGGGCATGGGCGCTGCTGAGGTAGCTCTTGAGGCAGCGCGCCACGTGGTCGGGCGGAGAGTCGGGCGTGCCCGCGAGCATCTCGGCGCTGTTCTCCATCTCGCGCTCGATCAGCGCCGCGAACAGTTCGCCCTTGGAGCCGAAGTGGCTGTAGAAGGCGCCGCCCGTGAGGCCGATGGCCGACATCAGCGCATCGACGCCGGTGCTGCTGAAGCCCCCCTTCTTGGCGATCGCTCGGCTGCTCTCGAGCAGCTTCTCGCGGGTCTCTTCCTTGTGGTTGGGGGCGTAGCGCATGGCGGTTCCTCGGCGCGGGATTCCGGTGGACAGGGCGATGGGAAAAATAACATACGATCGTTCAGCCATCCTGACGCCAGGCCATCGATCGCTGCTCGTTTTCCCGGGTCCCTTGCAAGGCCCGCGCCCGCCGCGGAAGGCCTTTTCAGGCGGCCGGCGCACCGATCCCGAGCAATTCCTTCACCAGCACGTACTGCGCATCGAGCATCGAGGTGCCCAGCGAGATGCGGCAGCCGCGCGAGCGCGCCGCGGCCAAGAGCGGCGTGATCGCGGGCGTCATGATGATCTCGGCCACGTCGGTGCCTGCCGCCAGGTGCGCCACGTCGAGCGGCAACGCATCGCCCTCGTGCATGCCCATCGAGGTGGTGTTGACCACGAGGTCGAAGCCGCTCGGATCGTTCGTGCCCGCGCGCGCGCTGCAGTCCGGGTACGCGGCGGCCACGTCGGCCGCCAGTGCCTCGGCCCGCTCGTTCGTGCGGTTGTGGATCACCAGTTCGCGCGCGCCCGCCTCGGCGATGCCGAAGGCCACCGCGCGCCCCGCGCCGCCCGCGCCGAGCTGCAGCACGCGGCGCCCCTGTAGCGTGATCCCCTGCCCCGCGAGCCCGTCGACGAAGCCGCGGCCATCGAGGTTGTCGCCCGTGAGTCGGCCCTCGGCATCGCGCCGCACGAAGTTGACCGCGCCGATGCGCGCCGCACGCGGCGTGGTCGCATCGAGCAGCGGCAGCACCGCGATCTTGTGCGGGATGGTCACGCCGAAGCCGAGCACGTTGCGCATGCGGCGCAGCGCGTCGATCACGGTCGCGAGGTCGGCGGGGCCCACGTGCAGCGGCGACACCGCGATGTCCAGGCCCTCGGCCGCGAAGCGGTCGTTGAGCCGGTGCGAGCCCACCACGTGGGCCACGGGATCGGCCAGCATCAGCATGATGCCGGTGCGGCCGGTGATGCGCATCTCGGTCATGGCGACGCTCAGGCGGGCAGCTCGAACGGGGCCGGATCGAGGAAGCGCCGCAGCACGTTGCCGGTGATGCGGCTCACGTTGTTGTCGTAGCCGTTGTGGCTCAGCGAGAGCACATAGGAGATCGAGCCGGTGGAGAACACCGCGCCGCCCCTGGCGGTCTCGAAGAACACCATGTCGGCGCGCACCAGCGCGTTCTGCTCGCCGTCGAGGCCATGCACCGTGGTGCGGTACTCCTCGGGCGTGGGCAGCGCGCCCGGGCCCAGGCCGTGCGAGGTCGCGAGCATCACGGCATGCGGCGGCGAGCCGAGGCCGACGTCGAAGCGGTCGATCTCGATGCCGACCGCGCCGCCGATGCGCACGCCGTAGTCGCCGATGCGCTCGCCCTGCGCGATGCCCTCGACCGCGAAGGCCACGCGCGCGTCGGCCGCATCGGGCGTCAGCAGGTAGTAGCCCGCGTGGTCGTAGACCATGGCCGAGAAGCCCACGCCAATCAGCTTCTGCGGCGCGAAGCCGCTGTGGCGCCACAGCGCGCCGGGCTCGCCGGTGCCGGCCAGGTGCACCTCGCCGGGCTGCGATTCCCAGGTCCGCGTGCCGGCCATGCCGCGCCGCACCTCGACCGCGGCCGGTGCCTTCGGATGGAAGGCGCAGCGCCAGTAGAAGCCGTTGGCGCCGAGCGCGAGGTGGCGTCCGCCCGCGTTCTGGAAGGCCATGATGCCGTTCATCATCGCCTCGCTGTAGTACTCGGGATGCGACAGCGTCGCCAGCACGCGGTAGCCCGCGAGCACGCCCGCGCCCTGGCGGTCGAGCTCGACGTCGGTCACCACGTCGTAGTCGATGCCCTTCTCCTCGAGCCAGTCGAGGAAGTGGCTGTCGATCGCGAGGTTGCCGGGCTGCGAGCGCGGCCGCATGTTGAGCACGGGGCGCAGCCACGAGCTGTAGGCGCGGCCGCTGCCGTCGATGTGGTGGTCGTAGGTCGACTGGCCGACCTCGGGATGTTCCTGCAGGTAGATGTCGTCGCCGGTCAGCATCAGGAGGCGCTCGGTCAGCACCTCGAAGTGCACCGCATGCAGCCGCAGCGCGCTGTTGGCGTAGGCCATGTAGGTCATGCTCGCGGCCAGCACCGCGAGCGGCGCGCGCTTGGCATCGGCCGCGGGCGTCACGAAGAAGGTGATGAAGGTCTCGGCCGCGCTTCCGTCCACGGGCCGCAGGCGCAGCGCGTGGAAGCCCGACTTCCAGTCGGCCGGCACGTCGAGCTCGAGCGTCGCGGGCCAGCCGCAGTCGTAGATGTCGTCGCTGTGGAAATGGATGGCGCCGTACTCGCGCGGCGCGAGCCGCCAGTCGTGCACGTCGCCGGTCCAGTGCACGCCGGTCATGCCGCGGCAGGGCAGCTGGTGCAGCCGGCCGTCGAGGCGGTTGGAGGAGCGGTCGAGCACCTCGAGCGTGTCGATGCCGTGCGAGAAGTCCCAGCAGGCGATCAGCGCGGCATCGGCCAGGCCCGGGCGCGCGAGGTCGTCGCAACGGCGCAGCGCGTCCACGCCCAAGAGGCCTTCGGCGATGCGCGGTGCCTCGATCTTGCCGTCGTAGTGCGCGCCGCAGCGGCCGCCGGTGGCCGACAGCGCATGCGCGGCCACGGTCAGCGGGCCCTGCGAATCGAGGCGCCAGCCGCCCGGCTTGGTCGCGCGCGCCTCGCGGCGCTGCTCGGGCAGCGCGCCATCGGCGAGCCGGCATTGCGACAGCACCATCTCGCCGGTCGTCGCATCGAGCGCGCCCTGCACCCAGTACCAGCGGCGCTGCTCGAGCGGCGCATCGGTCTTCAGCTCGATCGCACCATCGGCACCGCCCACGCGCAGGCTCAGGCCCTCGCACGACAGCTGCAGCGCCCAGCCGCGGCCGCTGTCCTCGCACCAGCGCGCGAGCACGGTCTGCGGCGTGGCCAGCAGCCGCGTCGGCCAGACGTAGCAGCCGAACGAGAACGCACCCTCGGGCGCGAAGCGCGCATCGGCGGGCACCGACATGAAGGAGCCGCAGGGCGCCTCGTGGAACGCGACCGCATGCACGCCGTCGATCGGCGATGCGAGCTCGCGGTACTTGATGCCGGGGCCGGTGGCGTCGGCGTCGGCGCAGCGCACGCGCACGAACTTCACGTCGGCCTGCTGCTTCGCTTCGCTGCTGAGGTGGAATCGGATGCGTTCGCCGGCGCGCACGCTGAGGGTGTCGGGGTAGCCGACGAAGGCATTGGTGTCGATGGGGGCGCTCATGGTCGTCTCGCGGTGTGCTTCTTCAATCCAGCTTCAGCTCGGTGCCGGTCAGCGCCTTCCAGCGCAGGCCGAACACATGCCACTCGGCGTCGTCGAGCGACTCGAACACCACGTCGTGGAACACCTTGACCTTCTGGCCGCGCTCGTCGGGCATCTGCGCCAGCGCCCAGCGGCGGCCCGGTTCGACCATCACCAGCAGATAGCGGCCGGGGAAGGCGCCCCAGCGCATGCGATGCAGGAGCTTCTTCAGTTCCTCGCCGTGCGGTCCGCGGATGCAGCCGCGGAATTCGCGCGCGAGGTCGGTGCGCTTGGGGTCGAGTACGTAGCGCGCCGCGTTCGGGTCGCTGGTGTGGTCCATCATGGGGTGGGAGGCTTTCTGCCGGTCGGTGGCGGCTGGTTGCGCAGCGCGAGCAGTTCTTCGGCGCGCGCGGGATTGGCATCGATCTCCCCGAGCACGCGCACGAAGTCGCGTCCGCCCTCGATCAGGTCCTGCTCGATGGCGTGGCGCACCAGCGCGGTGTCGCGCTGCTGCAGCCCGCGCAGCACGTTCACGTGCTGGTGCTCGGCGTCGTAGGTCGGGTGGCCGTGGGGATAGAGGAAGTTCATCATCGGCCCCACCTGCACCCAGATGCGGTCCAGCAGCTCGGTGAGCTGCGGCATGCCCGAGTGGCGGTAGATGCCGAAGTGGAAGTCGAAGTTGTGCTGCAGGGCCGCGCGGTAGTCCTTGGTCTTCTCCGCGCGCACCAGCAGCCGGTGGCTCTCGGTGAGCTGCTTGATGGTGGCGTTGTCGAGCAGTGGCACGGCACGCTCGGCCGCCAGCGGCTCGAGCGCGAGGCGGATGTCGCGCAGCTCGAGGTACTCGGCCAGCGAGAGCTGGCGCACGCGGATGAAGTAGCCCTCCTTCATCTCGAGCGCACGGTCGCGCACGAGCTGGATCAGGGCTTCGCGCACCGGCGTCTCGCTGGTGCCCATGGTCTTGGCCAGCTCGCGGATCTTCAGGCGCTGGCCCGGCTGGAAGGTGGCCGACATCAGCTGCTCGCGCAGGTGCTCGTAGATCTGGCTCGCCAGATTGGTGCGTTCGACCACGTTGATGACCGGGGTTGCCATGGGCTTCTCTCTCCTTGATTGCGTGTGTGCCGGGAATCGCGCGGCGGCGTATTGTGGCCCTGCCGTGGCCCCGCGAGCGGCACTCACGCGATCGGGATCAGCGTCCCAGCCAGGCGATCCAGCGGTCGCGCAGCATCTGGCGGTTGTTGCCGATCCACTCGTAGTCGGCCACGATCAGCTTGTCGAAGTTCTCGGCCGAGGTGGCGAGCATGGCGCGGCGCTCGGGCGGGAACAGGCTCGCGGTCTTGCCGTTGCCGGTGTCGTAGTTGACGGCATTGACGAAGTTCACGTGCTGCTCGGGCGCCGAGGCATAGAAGAAGTCGAGATACGCCATGGCCGCCTTCGGATGCGGCGCGCCCTTGGGGATCGACATGTAGCCGACGTCGCGCACGGCGCCGTCCCACGACACGGCGATCGGCACCTTGGCGTTCATCAGCGAGATCAGGCGGCCCGAGTAGCCCATGCTCATGACCACTTCCTTGTTGCGCATGATCTGCTGCAGTTGGTCGCCGCTCTTCCACCAGACGGCGACGTTGGGACGCAGCTTGTCGAGCTTCTTGTAGGCGCGGTCGAGGTCGAGCGGGAACAGCTTGTCGGGCGCGACGCCGTCGGCCAGCAGCGCCGCCACCGGCACCCACCATTCGCGGTCGCCGGTGTCGGGCAGGCCGCGCGGGCCGGGGAACTTGGCCGTGTCCCAGAAGTCGGCCCAGGTCTTGGGCACGTTGGCGCCCTTGAAGGCCTCGGTGCTGTAGCCGATCTGCATGCCGCCCACGGTGCGCATCACGCCGTAGGTGGTGCAGGCGCCCTTGACGCCGTTGGCGGTGACGTTGGGCAGCTTGCTGCAGTCGATGGCCTGCAGCAGTTCCTTCTTCTGCACCAGGTCGGGCGGGGTGGCGGTCACGATGTCGAACTCCATGCCGCCGCTGCGCGACATGGCCTGCACCTTGGCCCACTGGTCGGGCACCTCGATCGCGGCGGGCACCACCTCCACGCCCTTGGCCTTGGAGAAGGGGGTGTAGAAGTACTGCACCAGCGTCTTCTCCATCAGGCCGCCGGTGGTGGCGATCACCAGTTCCTTCTCGAGCCCCTGCGCCGAGGCGCCGGTGAACGCCGCGCAGGCGAGCAGCGCGAGGGCGGCACCCTTGCTTCGAGCCAGACATTTCATCATCGCGAACTCCTTGTGAGTGAGGACCAGGAAAAAACGGGGGGCGCGCTCATTCGGCACGGCGCCGGCGCTCGAGCACGCGCAGCAGCGCCACGGCGATCAGCACCGCGATCGACAGCAGCGTGAGCAGGGTGGCGATGGCCGGGATCACGGGCGTGAGGTTCTGCTCGATGTCCTCGAACATGCGCCGCGGCAGCGTGCGCTGGCGCACGCTCGAGACGAAGAACGAGACCACGGGCTCGTCGAAGGAAATGATGAAGGCGAACAGCGCCCCGCTCAGCAGGCCCGGCACGATCAGCGGCAAGGTCACGTGGAAGAAGGCGCGCGCGCGGCTCGCGCCGCAGCTCATGGCGGCCGATTCGAGGTCGGGGTCGACGCGCGACAGCGCGGCCGAGACCGTGAACACCACGAAGGGCAGCGCCAGCACCGTGTGCGCCGCGACGAAGCCGGCCAGCGAACCGACCACGCCCAGGCGCTGGTAGAACAGGTAGCAGGCCACCGCCACCGCGATGTGCGGCGCGATCACCGGGCCGATCACCATCAGCTGCGTGGCCGAGCGGAAGCGCTCGGTGCCGCGCACGATGGCGTACGACACCATGGTGCCGATGACCACCGAGCAGACCATGGTCAGCGCGGCCACCTGCAGGCTCAGCAGCGCCGCCTTCTGCCATTGCGGATCGCCGAAGAACTCCTGATACCAGTGCAGCGTGAAGCCGCTGGGCGGGAACTCGAGGAAGTCGGCCGGGCTGAAGGACATCGGCACGATGATCAGCGTGGGCACCATGATGAACAGCACCACCAGCCAGACGTAGGCGCGCAGCGAGAAGGCGCCGAGGTCGAAGGGCGCCCGGTGGCGCACGGTGTTCTCGTTCTTGCTCATGCGCCGCCTCCGATCAGCCGGTTGAAGCTCACGGCCTTGTTGAAGACCATGGTCAGCGTGGCCACCACCACCATCAGCACGCCGATCAGCGCGGCCGCGAAGGGCCAGTCGAGCATCTCGCGCACCTGCTGCGAGACCAGCGTGGCGATCATCAGCTCCTGCGGGCTGCCGACCAGCGCCGGCGTGACGAAGAAGCCCAGCGCCGAGAGGAACACCATCAGGCAGCCGCTCCACACGCCCGCGCGGCTCATCGGCAGCAGCACCTCGAAGAAGGCGCGCCGCCGGTTGGCGCCGAGCATGGCGGCCGCGCGCATGTAGTCGTCGGGAATGTTCTTGAGCGCCGAGTAGATCGGCAGGATCAGGAAGGGCAGCAGCACGTGCGCCATCGCGAGCACCACCGCACCCTCGGTGTAGAGCAGCTTCACGGGTTCGCCCGTGAGGCCCAGCCACTGCAGCGCGTTGTTGACGATGCCGTCGCGCCGCAGCAGCACGATCCAGGCGGCCGTGCGCACCAGCACGCTGGACCACAGCGGCAGCAGCACGCAGGCCGTGAGCAGCGCGGCCACCGCGCCCTTCACGCGCGTCATCATGTAGGCGATCGGAAAGCCCAGCACCAGCGCCAGCACGGTCGTCAGCAGGCTGATCCAGCCGGTGCGCAGCATCACGCGCACATAGACCGGGTTGTCGAACACGCGCGCGTAGTTCGCGAGCGTGGGGTGCGGTTCGAGCACGCTGAGCGACAGCAGGCTCAGCAGCGGATAGACGAACACCAGCAGCAGCAGCGCGAAGAAGGGCGCGAGCAGCACGGCCGAGGCCGCCACGCTGAGCTGCCGGCCGCCGAGCCACAGGCGCGAGAACGCCGAGGGCGAGGCCGCGATGGCGGGCACGGTCGCGGTGCTCATGCCGCGGCCACCTCTTCGCCATAGATGCGCAGCGCATCGGCCGGCCACAGCAGGCCCACGCGGTCGCCGGCCGCGAGCGCGACGCGGCTCGGGTCGGGCAGCCGCGCGCGCAGCTCGGTGCCGTCGGACAGCTGCGCGATGCACAGCACGGTGGAGCCGCTGTAGATCACGCCGCTCACGGTGGCGCGCAGCGCGGCCGGATCCTCGGGGCTGCCGATCACGATCTGCTCGGGGCGCAGCGCGGCCACCGCGCGGCCACCGGCGGCGACGCGCCCCACCAGCGCATCGGTGCGCACCTCGCGCGGGCTCGCGCCGCCGGGCAGCTGCACCAGCGCGCCCTGGGTGCGCAGCGGGCCGATCTCGGCCGGCATGAAGTTGGTCTCGCCGATGAAGCCCGCGACGAAGCGCGTGCGCGGCCGCTCGTACAGCGCCTTGGGCGCGTCGAGCTGCTGGATGCGGCCCTGGTTGAGGATCGCCACGCGATCGGCCATGGTCAGCGCCTCGCCCTGGTCGTGCGTGACGAAGACCACCGTGATGCCGAGCTGCGACTGCAGCCGCTTGATCTCGAGCTGCATCTCCTCGCGCAGGTTCTTGTCGAGCGCGCTCAGCGGCTCGTCCATCAGCAGCACCTTCGGCTTGTAGACGATGGCGCGTGCCAGCGCCACGCGCTGCTGCTGGCCGCCCGAGAGCTGCGCCGGCATGCGCTTGCCGTAGCCCTCGAGCCGCACCGTGGCCAGCGCCTGCTCGGCCAGGCGATGGCGCTCGGCGCGCGCCACGCCGCGCATCTTGAGGCCGAAGGCCACGTTGTCGAGCACCGAGAGGTGCGGGAACAGCGTGTACTTCTGGAACACCATGCCGAGGTTGCGCTGGCTCGCGGGCAGGTAGGTGACGTCGCGGCCGTCGATGGCGATGCTGCCCGCATCGGGCAGCTCGAAGCCCGCGATGCTCATGAGGATCGAGGTCTTGCCCGAGCCGCTGGGCCCGAGCAGCGCGAGGAATTCGCCGGGCTGCACGCTCAGCGAGACATCATCGACCGCGCGCACCGCGCCGAAGCGCTTGGCGAGGCCGCGGATCTCGATGCCGGCACCGCCGACGCGTTCGGAGCCCGCAACGGGCGATTGGGTTGCCGTGGATGCCATGCTGCGGATTCCTCTGGGTGCGTGCGGGAGTGCGTGAGATAGGGACGTCAGCGCCGGCCGAAGCGCGCTGCGACGGCGGCGAAGGCCGCGTCGGTGGCCTGCAGGGCCCGATCGATGTCTTGCACGGTGTGTGCCAGCGACAGGAACATGTTGTGCTTGGGATGCAGGTAGACGCCGCGGCGCAGCGCCTCGATGGTGAACACCGCGCCCTTGTCGAAGCCCGGGTCCTCGTCGAACAGGATCAGCGGCAGCGCCGCCGGGCCCGTCTGGCGCACCGGCACGCCATGGCTCGCGGACTGCGCGGCGATGCCGTCGCGAAAGCGCTGGCCCATGGCCTGCACATGGCCGACCACGTCCTGCGCATCGGCCACTTCGATCGTCGCGAGGCCCGCGGCCATCGCCACGCCACCCGACCAGAACGAGCCCGTGGTGTAGATGCGCGTGGCCGCCTCGCGCAGCGCATCGACACCGGTCACGGCCGCGAGCGCGTAACCATTGGCGATCGACTTGCTCCAGGCGCTGAGGTCGGGCCGCACGCCCACGGTCTCCCAGCTTCCGCCCGCATGCACGCGGAAGCCCGCGCGCACCTCGTCGAGGATCAGCGCGGCACCGGCCTGGTCGCACAGCTCGCGGGCACGGCGCGCGAACTCGGGCGTGGGCAGCTCCTGGTCGATGCCCAGGTCGTGCTTGAAGGCCGCGCAGACGATGGCCGCGAGGTCCGTGCCTGCCTGAGCCACAGCCGCCTCGAGGCTCGCAATGTCGTTGTAGGTGTAGTGGATCAGATGCGCGCGGTCCTCGGGCGTGATGCCCTGCGGGATCGGCGTGCACCAGGGATCGGCGCCGTGATAGGCCTTGGCCGCGACCAGCACCTTGCGCTTGCCGGTGGCCGCGCGCGCCACCATCAGGCAGACGGTGGTGGCATCGGTGCCGTTCTTCTGGAACAGCACCCAGTCGGCATGGGCACTGCGCGCGACGAAGCGTTCGGCCAGCTCGACGAAGCGCGCCGTGGGGCCGTCGAGGCAGTCGCCCAGGGCCTGCTGCCTGCGGGCCGCTTCATCGACCACCGGATGGTGATGGCCCAACAGGTTCGGACCCCAGCTGCACATGAAGTCGATGTATTCGTTGCCGTCGACGTCCCAGACGCGGCAGCCCTGGCCGCGCTCGAAGAACTGCGGATAGCCCGCGGGCAGCGAGGCGGCGTTCAGGTGCCCCGTCATGCCGCCGGGCACGACCTTGGCGGCGCGTTGCCGAAGCTGGAGATCGTGCTGGTTCGGCCTGTTCTGCGAGGCGGCGGACGACATTCGGGAACCCTTCGTTGCGTTAGTTTTGAGGCATGATATATCATATTTACTGTAGCGCAATAGCTCACAAACCCGGCATCCGCCCTCGCACGAGAACGATCGGAGACACCCATGGCATTACTGTTCGGCGCCCTCGCCGATGACCTGACCGGCGGCATGGAACTGGCCGCGATGCTGGTGGCGCACGGCGTGCGCTGCGGCTTCGTGACGCGGCCCGAAGCCCTGGCCGAACTCGGCGACGAACTCGACGCGGTGGTGATCGCGCGCAAGACGCGCGTGGTGCCGGCGGCCGACGCGGTCGCGGCCTTCGAGGCCGGTGCGCGCGCGCTGCTCGAGCGCGGCGCGCGTCAGCTCTTCTTCAAGTACTGCGCCACCTTCGACTCCACCGACGACGGCAACATCGGCCCCTGCGCCGACCTGCTGCGCGAACTCACGGGCGCGAAGCTCACCGCCTTCTGCCCCTCGTTTCCCGAGGCCGGCCGCCGCGTGTTCCAGGGCCACCTGTTCGCCGACCAGATGCTGATCTCGGAGTCGCCCAAGCGCTTCGATCCGCTGACGCCGATGCTCGACCCCAACCTCGTGCGCACGCTGCAACGCCAGACGAAGACCCGCGTCGGCCTGATCCCGCAGCAGGTGGTGCATGCGGGCCTCGAGGCGATGCGCGCGCATGTGGCCGCGCTCGAGGCCGAGGGCACCGGCTTCGCGATCGCCGACGCGGCCGAGCCCGAGGACCTGCGCGCCCTCGCCGGCCTGACCTGGGACTGGCCGCTGATGACCGGCAACTCCTCGATCGGCGCCTACTACCCCGCGCTGTGGCGCGAGCACGGCTGGCTGGCACCGGGCGACCGCGCGCCGCGCCTGCCGGCGGTCGAGGGCCCGGGCGTGGTGCTGGCGGGCAGCTGCGCCGACCGCTCGATCGAACAGCTGCGCGCCTTCGAGCGCGAACGGCCGGTGCACTGGATCGACGTCGAACGCGCGATCGACGGCGCCGACGTGATCGGCGAAGCGCTGGACTGGGCGCTCGCGGCGCTGCCGCAGGGCCCGGTCGCGATCGCGACCTCGGCGCATGCGCCGGTGATCGAGCGCGTGCAGGCGCGCATCGGCCGTCACGAGGCGGCGGCTCTTGCCGAAGACATCCTCGGCCGGCTCGCGGTGCGGCTGCGCGATGCGGGCGTGAAGCGCTTCGTGATCTCGGGCGGCGAGACCTCGGGCTCGGTGCTCGCGCACCTGGCCATCGACCGGCTGCAGGTCGGCCCCTATGCCGGCCCGGGCATCGCGCGCGCGGTGACCCTCGGCGCCGCGCCGCTCGCGCTGTGCCTCAAGTCGGGCAAGCTGGGGCCGGTCGACATGCTGCTGCCCATGCTGCAGAGCATGCGCGACGCGGCCCGCTGAAGAACCGAACGCCCCATCTTCGCTTCACCGCGCCGACGCGCGCAAGGAACCGCCCATGACCACGACCCCGTCTCACCTCCCCTTGTCCGAAGGGGCCCTGCGCCAAGCCCTGGCCGCCGGCTATCGCCGGCTCGCGCAGCTCGGCCTCAACAACGGCAGCGCGGGCAACATCAGCTGCCGCTTCGACGGCGGCGCGCTGATCAGCCCCACGGGTGCCGACGCCGACACCATCGACCCGCAGGCGCTGGTGTCGATCACGCTCGACGGCGAGACCCGCGGCGCGGGCATCCCCTCGAGCGAATGGGCGATGCACACCGCCATCTACCGCCGCTACCCGCAGGCCGAGGCCGTGGTCCACACGCATTCGGATGCCTGCGTGGCGCTGTCGGCGCAGCGCCGGCCGATCCCGGCCTTCCACTACATGCTCGCGGGCTTCGGCGGCGACGACATTCCCTGCGCGCAGTACGCCACCTTCGGCACCGATGCGCTCGCGCAATCGGCGGTCGACGCGCTCGAGAACCGCAACGCCTGCCTGCTCGCGAACCACGGGATGATCTGCCACGCGGCCACGGTCGAGAAGGCGGTGGCGAACGCCGCCAAGCTCGAGACCCTGGCGCGCCAGTACTGGATGAGCGCGCAGCTCGGCGCGCCCGTGATCCTCGACGCGCGGGAGATGGAGACGGTGCGCCAGCGCTACCGCGGCTACGGCAAGTCGCGGCTGCCCACGCGCGGCTGAGTCAGTCGGCGCCGAACGCCAGCACGAAGGCCGCGGTCGCACCCTCGGGGCAGCGCAGCGCGAAGCCTGCTGGCGTCGCGCGCAACGCCAGGGCCGCGCCGCCTTCGATGCGGTCCGCCTCGCCGCGCGCGACCTCGGCACCATCGCACCACAGGGTCCAGGCACCGCGCGATGCCAGCCGCCCGATCTCGACCTCGACGCCGCCGCGCGCGCCCTCGCAGCGGCGCAGCGCGAAGCGCAGCACGCGCGTCTCGGTGTCGAACACCGCCTGCAGCACATCGACCGCGTCGTCCACGCGCACCAGCGCGGGCTGGCGATGGTGGTCCTCGGGCCAGGGCTGGTTGTAGAGGCGCCAGAGCCCGTCGGGCACGTTGAGGCTCGCATAGCCCAGCAGCACGTTGCCGGTCATCGGCTCGACCAGCGTGCGATGGCCCTGCGCGTCCTCGAGCTGGTCGTTGCGCGGGAAATGGAAACCGCCCTCGCGCCAGCTCGGCGCCATGTGGCGATCGGCATGGCGCATGAAGCCCTCGAGCGTGGCCGCGTCGCCCATCTCCGAGGCCCAGGCCGCGGCCCAGCCGAAATCGGAATCGTCGTTGACCACCTGCTGGCCCATCACCGGCGGCCGTTCGGCCGAACGCACCGAGCAGGCGCCGTCCTCGCCGCGCAGCAGCCAGCCCGCGAGCTGCGCCGGATAGTGCGCATGCACGAAGTCGCGGTTCCACATGTTCATGAGCATGCCGCACCAGGCATCGACCCAGGGCGAGGGGCCGGCGTTGTCGCGCAGCGCCTGCGTGTCCTGCGCCATCATCGTGAGGTAGTGGCCGTTGGCGCCGAGCCGGCCGAAGCGCTCCCAGGCCTGCTGGTAGGCCGTCGTGACCTCGGCCGCCATCGCGCCGCCATGCACCAGGTCGTGCAGGCGAAAGCCCAGGATCGCGGGCTGGTTGCAGATCTGGAACACGCAGTTGGGCTCGCAGGCCACGCCGAGGTAGCCGCTCTCGACCATCTGCCAGTAGACGTGCTGGTTGAGGCTGCGCTGGTCGTATTCGAAGCGGCGCTCCTTGCCGCCCCAGAAGAAGGACCAATAGCTGAAGGTCAGCGCGCCGGGCTGCGCATAGCGGTCGTCGTCGAACAGGTAGTGGTGCAGCAGCGCCATCGACTGCACGTAGGCGCTGTACATGATGTTGTCGCGCCCGACCGGGTTCCAGTCCTCCTCGTAGTCGTGCGAGCGGTGCATGTTGAACACGCTGCCGCCGCGGCTCACGCGCGCCCAGTACATCCAGACCTCGGGCAGCAGCATCTTGGCGATCAGCCGCTCGAACACGGGCCGGAAGGCGCCGGGCGCCGCCGGCAGCCGGTGGCGGTGCGCGAGCGCGATCGCATAGGCCATGTAGGCGAGCTGGAAGCGGTAGCCGCCGAAGTCGTCCTGGCCGGTGCCGCGGCCCTGCATGCCCGACCAGTCGTTGACCGGCTGGCGCGAGAGGTTGGCGAAATGGCGCAGGTGGCCGGCCTGCCGGTCGCTCAGCGGAGTCGAGGCTTCGGGGCTGTTCATGGCGTGTCTCCCTGCATCAGGTCGGTCATGCGCGCGGCCACCGCGGGCGCATCGAGCGATTCGGCGAAGTGCGCGAGGTAGCGGCCGCCCGGCGCCATGAAGTAGGCCAGCGCGGTGTGCGGCACCACGTAGCCGCCGGGCGCCGCCGCGTCGGGCACGCGACGCGCGAACACGCGAAAGCTCTTCTTCGCGGCCTCGACCTGCGCCTCGCTGCCCGTGAGGCCGACGAAGCCGCCCGGATGGCGCGCCACGCAGGCGCGCAGCACCGCGGGCGTGTCGCGCGCGGGATCGACGCTCACGTAGAGCGGCTGCACGCGCGCGGCCAGCGGGCCCAGTGCCTGCAGCGCCGCGCCGAGCTTGGCGAGCTCGCGCGGGCAGACCACGGCGCAGTGCGAGAAGCCGAAGAACACCAGCAGGTGGCGATCGCCATAGCTGCGCTGGTCGGCCGGCGTGCCGAAGTGGTCGACCAGCGAGAAGGCGCCATCGATCGGCGCGGGCATCGGAGCCGGCGCGGCGGCAGCGGCACCGCCGCAGCAGCAGGACGCGGGCGCGGCATCGGCGAAGGTGGAGAGGAAGGACATGGGCGCATTCTTATTTGAACGCGTTCATTTATAGCTCGGGTTTTCCCGCAGCGCCACCTATACTTCGGCCGTCCCATCGACCCCCACTCCCCTCGCCGGCCCCACGCTCCATGCCCTTGCGCGACCCGAAGCACGACCTGCGCCGCCGCGCGCGCAGCCAGGAAGACAAGGCGCTGGTGCGCGAGGACTTCATCGCCGCGGGCCGGCGTCTGCTCGCGGCCGAGGGCGCGGCCGGCGTGTCGCTGCGGCGCGTGGCGGCCGAGGCCGGCTATGCGCCGGGCAGCATCTACCAGTACTTCCACGACCAGCAGGACCTGTTCTTCCACATCCGCGGCCGCGACATGGACAGCGCCACCGAGCACCTGCGCCAGGCCATCGCGCGCACGCGCGATCCCGCGCGGCGCGTGCACAAGCTGTTCATGGCCACCGCCGACCACTGGCTCGCGCACATGGAGGAGTTCCTCGAGATCTTCCCGGCGCCCAGCCTGCGCGAGCCGCCGCCGCTCGACAGCGAGGGCCGGCCCTTCGGCCGCTCGCGCGCGGTGGTCGACAGCCTGCAGCTCTACTACGACACGGTCGATGCCTTCTTCGCCACGCTGCCGCGCCCGCCGCTGTCCTCGCGGCTCGCGGCCGACACGCTGCTGGCCTCGGTGTTCGGCACCATCGCCTTTCCGTGCATGACGCGCACCATGGCCTGGTCGGACACGCGCGCGATGGTGTCGCAGCTGGTCGAGGCGATGCTCGCGCAGTGGGCGGCCAAGGGCGCGGCGCGCGCGACAGGCACGCGCTGAACGGCGGGCGGCGCCGGCGCGGAGGCCGCGCGGCGATCGGTGCAGAATCGCCTGCGCCGCGCCGGTCGTTCCCGCTCCCATGCCGCCCTCCCCGTCCTCTTCCTCCCCTCCGCCGCCGCGCCGCCGCCGGCGCGCGCTACTGCTCGGCGCCGGCCTGCTCGCGCTCGCGGCGCTGCTGATCGGCGCCGCCGGCCAATGGGCGGCCGCGCGCGAGGCCAGCTTCCAGGCCGACTCGATCCGCCGCGCGATGGAAGTGCACGTGCTGGGCCTGCGAGACTCGGCCGGCAAGTACAGCTACCTGCCGTTCACCGCGGCGCTGCATCCCGAGGTGCTGGCCGCGCTCGCGCACCCCGGCGACGCGGCCGTGAAGCAGCGCGCCAACCTCTACATCGAGGAGGTGAACCGGCAGGCCGGTTCCGACGCGCTCTACCTGATCGACCCGCAGGGCCTCACGCTCGCGGCCAGCAACTGGGCCACGCCGCAGAGCTTCGTCGGCGAGTCCTATGCCAATCGGCCCTACTTCATCGACGCGCGCGCGGGCCGCAGCGGCCTGTTCTACGGCGTGGGCCAGACCACCGGCGAACCGGGCCTGTTCATCTCGGCGCCGGTGCGCTCGGACGCGGGCGCGGTGATCGGCGTGGTGACGGTCAAGGTCAGCCTGCGCGCGCTGCAGGAGGCCTGGACCTTCGTGCGCGACCCGATCCTGCTGACCGACGCGCGCGGCATCGTGTTCCTGAGCTCGGTGCCCGCGTGGATGTACCAGGCCACGCGCCCGCTCGACGCGGTGCAGCTCGAGCGGCTGCGGCGCGACCAGCAGTACGGCGCGCGCGCGAGCTTCCCCGCGCTGCCCTGGAAGACGCAGCGCGGCGACGGCGAGCCCGGCTACCTGGTGCGCACCGCGCTCGGCGGCAAGCCGCGCAGCTTCCTCGCGATCGACGAGCCGCTGCCCGACCTGGGCTGGACGCTCACGGTGATGGTCGACCACGCCGAGGTCACGCGCGCGCGCGAGCGCACCTGGATGCTGGGCCTGCTGGGCGCCAGCGTGCTGCTGCTCGGCGGCCTTTACTGGCGGCTGCGCGAGCGCCGCTTCGCCGAGCAGCGCGATGCGCGGCGCGAGCTCGAGCTGCGCGTGCGCGAGCGCACCCACGAGCTCGACGAGGCCCATGCCTTCCGCAAGGCGATGGAGGATTCGCTGCTGGTCGGCATGCGCGCGCGCGACCTCGAGGGCCGCATCACCTACGTCAACCCGGCCTTCTGCGAGATGACCGGCTACGGCGCCGACGAGCTGCTCGGCAAGCTGCCGCCCTACCCCTACTGGCACCCCGACGAGGTGCCGCGCCACTGGCACCACTACGACGCCATGATGAGCGGCCAGCCCGCGCTGTCGGGCTTCGAATCGCGGCTGCGCCATCGCGACGGCCGCGAGGTCATCACCATGGTCTACACCGCGCCGCTGATCGATGCCGACGGCGGCCATGCGGGCTGGATGAGCTCGGTGGTCGACATCACCGAGCAGAAGCGCGCCGAGCTGCGCCAGCGCCAGAACGACGAGCAGCTGCAGCATGCGCAGCGGCTCGCGAGCCTGGGCGAGATGGCCTCCACGCTGGCGCACGAGCTCAACCAGCCGCTGATGGCGCTGAGCAGCTTCGCGGGCGCGGCCAAGGCCTTCGCCGAGCAGGGCAACCAGGCGCTGCTGGTCAGCAGCCTCGACGAGACCATGGCGCAGGCGCGGCGCAGCGCCGAGATCGTGCGGCGCATCCGCGGCTTCGTGCGCCAGCGCACCGCGGGCACGGAAGACTGCGCGGTGGCGGCGCTCGCGGCCAATGCGCTCGCGCTGCTGCAGGGCGAGATGCGGCAGCGCCAGTCGCGCGCCGAGGTGCGCATCCCGGCCACGCTGCCGCCGGTGCGCGGCGACCGCGTGCTGCTCGAGCAGGTGCTGCTGAACCTGCTGTCCAACAGCCTGCAGGCGATGCAGGCCACGCCGGTCGAACGGCGCGTGGTCGAGCTCGAGGCCGAGGTGGTCGAGGGCCGCATGGAGATCCGCGTGCTCGACCGCGGCACGGGCATCGACGACGCGCTCGCCGAGCAGGTGTTCGCGCCCTTCTTCACCACCAAGCCCGGCGGCCTCGGGCTCGGCCTCAACATCTGCCGCACCATCGTCGAGGCGCACCGCGGCCGGCTGGTGTTCGACCACCGTCCGGGCGGTGGCACGGTATTCACCCTCGTGCTGGAGATCCCCTCCCCATGAACGCATCCGCCAACAACCTCTGCGTGGTCGACGACGACGAGGCCGTGCGCCGCTCGCTCGGCCTGCTGCTGCTCTCGCGCGGCTACGCGGTGCAGACCTTCGCCTCGGGCGAGGACTTCCTGGCCGGCGCCGACCTGCAGCGCGCGGGCTGCGCCATCCTCGACCTGCGCATGGACGGCATGAGCGGGCTGCAGGTGTTCGACGCGCTGCGCGCGCAGGACAGCCCGCTGGTGGTGCTGTTCCTCTCGGGCCATGGCGACATCCCGATGGCGGTGGAGGCGGTGCAGAACGGCGCCTTCGGCTGGCTCGAGAAGCCCTGCAACGACGAGCAGCTGCTCGACAGCATCGCGCGCGCCCTGCGGCGCGCCGGCGAGATCGCCGCGAAGCGCCAGGCGCGGCAGGCCGCGCAGGCGCTGTGGGACAAGCTCACGCCGCGCGAGATGCAGGTGGCGCGGCTGGTGGCCGAGGGCAAGCCGAACAAGCAGATCGCGCTCGAGCTCGCACCGCTCGAGCAGCGCACCGTGGAGACCCACCGGGCCCACGCGTTCGCCAAGCTCGGCCTCGCGAACAGCCACCAGCTCGACCGCTTCCTGCGCGAGCACGGGCTGTAGCCGGGGCCGCGCCACCCCGGAAACGCCCACCTAGGGTTAACCCTTGCGTACCGCTACGTAGCCGCGCGGCGGTGGGCTACGGACGACGGCGCGCGCGCGCCGCGACAGACTTCCCGGGCACCGATTCAGGCCGCCTCCAGCGGCCGCGACCCGAGACAAGGACACGCCATGAACACCCTCGCCCGCACCGGCGGCGCCCCCGCCGGCGCCTCGCCGGCCGACACCACGCCCTACACCTTCGAGGAGAAGCGCAAGCGCATCTTCGCCATCTTCGCCGCCTCCTCGGGCAACCTGGTGGAGTGGTTCGACTTCTACGTCTACGCCTTCTGCGCGATCTACTTCGCACCGGCCTTCTTCCCCAAGTCCGACCCCACGGTGCAGCTGCTGAACACCGCCGGCGTGTTCGCGGCCGGCTTCCTGATGCGCCCGATCGGTGGCTGGCTGTTCGGCCGCATCGCCGACCGCAAGGGCCGCAAGACCTCGATGGTGACCTCGGTCGTGATGATGTGCGTGGGCTCGCTGGTGATCGCCTGCCTGCCGACCTATGCGCAGATCGGCGCCGCCGCGCCCGCGCTGCTGCTGCTCGCGCGGCTGCTGCAGGGCCTGTCTGTCGGCGGCGAGTACGGCACCACCGCCACCTACATGAGCGAAGTGGCGATGCGCGGCCAGCGCGGCTTCTTCTCCTCGTTCCAGTACGTCACGCTGATCGGCGGCCAGCTGCTCGCGGTGGTGGTCGTGGTGGTGCTGCAGCAGGTGCTCGACGAGGCCGAGCTCAAGGCCTGGGGCTGGCGCATTCCCTTCGTGCTGGGCGCCGTGGCGGCCATCGTGGCGCTGCTGCTGCGCCGCACGCTGACCGAGACCGCCAGCACCAAGACCCGCGCCGCCAAGGGCGCCGGCACCATGGGCGAGCTGTTCCGCCACCACAAGCGCGCCTTCTTCGTGGTGCTGGGCTACACGGCCGGCGGCTCGCTGATCTTCTACACCTTCACCACCTACATGCAGAAGTACCTGGTGAACTCGGCCGGCATGTCGATCAAGACCGCCAGCAACGTGATGACCGCCTGCCTGTTCATCTACATGTGCATGCAGCCGTTGTTCGGCGCGCTGTCGGACCGCATCGGCCGGCGCAGCAACATGCTGCTGTTCGGCGCGCTCGGCATGCTGATGACGGTGCCGGTGCTCAGCAGCCTGCAGAACGTCGCGAGCCCGCTGATGGCCGGCGTGCTGATCACCGTCGCGCTGGCGGTGGTGAGCTTCTACACCTCGATCAGCGGCATCGTGAAGGCCGAGATGTTCCCGCCCGAGGTGCGCGCGCTCGGCGTGGGCCTGTCGTACGCGGTGGGCAACGCCATCTTCGGCGGCAGCGCCGAGTACGTGGCGCTGGGCCTGAAGTCGATCGGCCACGAGTCCTACTTCTACTGGTACGTGACGGCGATGATGGGCGTGGCCTTCCTGGTCAGCCTGCTGCTGCCGCGCCAGGCCACCTACCTGCATCACGACAAGTAAGGCGCTCGCGCACCGAGAAGAGTCCCGCCGCGGGGTCCGCGCCGGGACTCTTTTTTTTGAGGGCCGATCACTCCGCGCCGAGGCTGCGCAGGTAGGCGCACAGCATGTCGGCCAAGGCCTCGGAATAGGCCTTGATCTGCGCCTCGGTGCGCGGCGTTTCCGAGAACTGCTTGCCGACGGCGCCGAAGGTGGTGGTGACCAGGTCGCCCGCCAGCGCGCGCCGCGCCTTCGACAGCGTGGGCAGCACTTCGCGCAGGAAGGCCTGCATCGCGCGCTCGCCCGCGGCGCGCGCGGTCTGCGCCTCGGGCGCGTCGCGGTAGAACGGCGCTGCGTCGTGCAAGGCGGTGCGCATGCCGGCCTCCTCGCACTCCGAGCGCACGAAGGCATGGACCAGCCGGCGCAGGCGATCGAGCGGCGGCGTCTGCACGTCCTCGAGGATGGCGCACAGCAGCTCGGTGGTCTGGCGCCATTCGTCGCTCTGCAGCCGGAACAGGATCGAGGCCTTGTTCGGGAAGTACTGGTAGACCGAGCCCACGCTCACGCCCGCGCGCTCGGCCACGCGCGTGGTGGTGAAGCGGTGCACGCCCTCCTTGGCCAGAACCTGAAGGGCGGCTTCGAGGATCGCCGCGACGAGGTCGCTCGAACGGGCCTGCTGGGGCTGTCTTCTCGAGGAGAGCGGGGCACTGCGGCGGGTGGGCATGGCGTGGCTTTCGGAACGCGAATGGAAAATCTGAAGCTTCCTTCATATTATCGACGCACACCGTCCGACCACTGAAGAACACCATGAACACACTGACCACCGCACCGCTCGCGCCCCTGCTGGAGCGCCTGTTCGCCGAGGCCGATGCCTCCTCGCCGCGCACCAGCGCCGCCGTTGCCGGCCTGTCGAGCGACGAGCTCGCGCGCCTGATGCAAAGCCGCACCGAGTACCTCGATTTCTATGCCCGGCTGAAGGATTTCCCGCTCGCCGTCTCGCGCGAGACCGGTACGCTGCTCTACATGCTCGCGCGCGGCAATGGCGCGCGCAGCATCGTCGAGTTCGGCACCTCGTTCGGCATCTCCACCCTGCACCTGGCCGCGGCCCTGCGCGACAACGGCGGCGGCCGGCTGCTGAGCACCGAGTTCGAAGCCTCGAAGGTGGCACGCGCCCGCGAGAACCTCGCGGCCGGCGGCCTCGCCGACCTGGTCGAGGTCCGCGAAGGCGATGCGCTGCGCACGCTGGCCAGCGACCTGCCCGAGCGCATCGACCTGCTGCTGCTCGACGGCGCCAAGGCGCTCTATCCCGAGGTGCTGGCGCTGGTCGAGGCGCGCCTGCGCCCCGGCGCGCTCGTGATCGCCGACAACGCCGACCACAGCCCCGAGTACCTCGCACGCGTGCGCTCGAGCGCGGCCGGCTACCTGTCGGTGCCCTTCGCGTCCGACGTCGAGCTCTCGATGCGGCTGGGCTGAACCTTTCCTTTTCCCCGCCAGTCCCGCTGGCCGTAAGCGTCTGACGTCAAGCAACGCACCCCCGCGATCCTCGCGGCCGGGGTGCGTTTTCCTTTTCGCACCGGCCGTCCGAGGAACAACCTGGACCTCCCCATGACCTCCACTTCCGCCCCGGCGATTCCCGCGCCGTCCCGCTCCGCGCAGAGCCGCCTGCTGCTGCTCGCCGCGGTGCTCTTCATCTCCTACCTCTGCGTCGGCCTCTCGCTGCCCGTGGTGCCGGTCCACGTGACGACGCGGCTGGGCCTCGGCAACTTCTGGGCCGGCCTCGCGGTCGGCATCGCCTTCCTCGCCACCGTGCTCACGCGCGCGACCGCCGGCAGCCTGTCGGACCGCCAGGGTCCCAAGCGCGCCGTGGTGCGCGGGCTGGCCTTCTATGTCGCGGGCGCGCTGGTCGCATGGCTCGCGGGCCTGTGGATTCCCACGCCGTGGATCGGCTTCGGCCTGCTGGTCGCGGGCCGCCTGCTGCTGGGCCTCGGCGAGAGCCTGGTGGCCGTCGGCGTGATCGGCTGGGGCATCGGCCTCGTCGGTCCCGCGCGCTCGGGCCAGGTGCTCGCGCTGGTCGGTGCCGCGATCTACGGCGCGCTCGCGGTCGGCGGTCCGGTCGGCCTCGCGCTGCTCGAACGCTTCGGCTTCGCCGGTGCGATGGCCACGAGCGCGCTGCTGCCCTGCATCGGGCTGCTCGCGGTGTGGCGGCTCGAGGGCGTGGCGGTGCAGCCGGGCGCGGGCCGGCCCTCGCTGCGCAGCGTGCTCGGCATCATCTGGCCGCATGGGCTGATCGTGTGCCTGCAGGGCATCGGCTTCGCGGCCATCGGTGCCTTCTTCGTGCTGCACTTCCGCGGCCAGCACTGGTCGCACGCGGGCCTCGGTCTCACGGCCTTCGGCAGCGGCTTCGTGCTGGTGCGCATCCTGTTCGGCCACCTGCCCGACCGCATCGGCGGGCTGCCGGTGGCGATCGTGTCGCTGGCGGTCGAGGCCTTCGGCCAGGCACTGATCTGGCAGGCGCCGAGCCCCGTCGCCGCGCTCGCGGGTGCCTTCCTCACCGGCCTCGGCTGCTCGATGATCTTTCCAGCCATGGGCCGCGAGGTCGTGCGGCTGGTGGCACCGCAACTGCGCGGCACCGCGCTCGGCGGCTTCTCGGCCTTCCAGGACCTGGCCTACGGGCTCACCGGCCCCGTGGCCGGGCTGCTCGCGGACCGCGCGGGCTATGGCGGCGTGTTCCTCATCGGCGCGGGCGCGGCGCTCGCCGGCCTGCTGATCGCACTGCGGCTGCGCAGCGTCGCGCGTGCATGAGAAAGCCCCACTCTCCCTTCGCACCGCAGGCCCTCTCTCGCGTTCGAATACACTCCACGCCGCTTGCAGCCTGCATCCGAGGCTGCGCCGTCATAGGCAACATGACGAATCAAACCTATCAGGAACTCAGTTGAACCGCATCGAACTCGTTGAGAAAATCGCCACCACCCACAACGTCAGCAAGGCAGAAGCCGCGCGCATCGTGGAAACGGTCACCAGCTCCATCGTCGCCGCCGTGAAGAAGGGCGACCCCGTCCAGATCGTCGGCTTCGGCACCTTCAAGCAAGTTGCTCGCGCAGCCCGCACCGGTTTCAACCCGAGCGTCGGCACCAAGATCAAGATCGCCGCCCAGAAGGTGCCGAAGTTCGTGCCGGGCGCCGCCTTCAAGGCCGCCGTGGACCCGAAGGCCGCCAAGCGCAAGGCCGATGCCAAGCCCGCCGCCAAGTCGGCTGCGAAGCCCGCTGCCAAGCCGGTCGCGAAGAAGGCTGCTGCCGCCCCCGCCAAGAAGGCCGTGGCCGCGAAGAAGAAGTGATGCACCGCGGCCTCTCGCAGGCCGCATGCACGCAATGAAGACGGCCCCGCGGGGCCGTTTTCTTTTGGCGCGCCGCGATCAGGCGCGCTTCTTCGGCCGGCGCACTGCCTGCGCGCCCGTGCTGAATTCGGCCGCCGCCTCCACCACCCACTCGCTGAACAGCTGCACCGCCTGCGAATCGCGCTTGTGCTCGGGGTACACGAGGCAGTAGCGCTTCTCGTGCTTGAGGCTGATGTCGAAGGGCATGGCCAGCGTGCCGCGCGCCACGTCCTCCTGCACGTAGAAGCGCGGTACCAGCCCCACGCCCAGGCCCGCGCGCGCGGCATCGATCACCATCGCATAGAGCTCGAAGCGCATCGCCGGCGGCGGCACCGGCTGCGTCGAGCCCGCGGCCTCGAACCAGCGCTGCCAGGCCTCGGGCCGCACGCGCTTGTGCAGCAGCGGCAGCGCGATCAGGCCGGCGGGCTTCTTGAGCTTCGAGAGGTCGAAGTGGGCCGGGCTCAGCACCGGCACCACCTCCTCCTCGAACAGGTGCACCTTCTCGACCGCATCCCACACCGGGTCGTCGAAGTGCAGCGCGGCATCGAGGTTGGTGCCGCGGAACGCGAAGGGCTCGGCGCGCTCCGACAGGTTGACGGTGATGCCCGGGTTCTTGCGCAGGAAGTCGTGCAGCCGCGGCAGCAGCCAGCGGCTCGCGAAGGTCGGGATCACGGCGAGCTCGAGCACGCCGCCCGCGCCCTTGTGCTGCATCAGCGACTTGGTGTGCAGCTCGATCTCGTCGAGGTTGCCGCGGATGTTGCGCGCATAGAGCCGGCCCGCGTCGGTCAGCACCACCTGCTTCTTGCCGCGGCTGAACAGCTTCACGCCGAGGAAGCCCTCGAGCACGGCGATCTGCCGGCTCACCGCGCTCTCGGTCAGGTACATCTCGGCCGCGGCGCGCGCGAAGCTCTCGTGGCGCGCGGCCGACTCGAACAGCGACAAGGCGACGGTGCTGGGGATTTTTCGCTTCATGACGGATCGCGGCCCTTGGATCGAGGCCCCATTCTTGACCAGGACCAGCCGCGGCGGCACCTATTCCTCCACCTGGATGCGCGCGGCGCGCACCACCGTGCCCCAGCGCGCGTTCTCGCTCTTCACGAAGGCACCGAAGTCGCGCGGCGCGATGTTCGAGGGCGTGTAGCCGATGTCGGTCATGCGCGCGCGTGCCGCCGGATCGCGCACCACCTTCTCGACCTGCGCCTGCAGCGCCTCGACCACGGCGGCGGGCGTGCCGGGCGGCGCGAGGATGCCGAACCAGGTGTCGGCATCGACCGCGTAGCCGAGTTCCTTGAGCGTCGGCACGTCGGGCAGGCCCGCGAAGCGCTCGGGCGAGCCGAGCGCGAACAGCTTGAGCTTGCTGCGGCTCGCCACCGCCAGCGGCGTGGGCACGAAGCCGTACTCGACGTCGCCGGCCATCACGGCCGACATCACGGGCGCGGCGCCCGCGTAGGGCACGGGCAGCGCCTTCGTTCCCTCGGCGCGCGAGCGCAGCAGCTCCATGCCCATCTGCGCCATGCTGCCCGGGCCCCAATGCGCATAGGTGACCTCCCTGGCGCGCGCGCGGGCCACGAAGTCGGCCACGTCCTTGGTCTCGCTCGCGGGCCGCGCGGCCATCACGAAGCCCATCTTCGCGACCAGTGCCACCGGCTGGAAGCCGTCGGGGTCGTAGCGCACGGCCTTCTTGTAGATGTGCGGCGAGACCGAGATGAAGTCGGCCGCGGCGAACAGCAGCGTGGTGCCGTTGGCCGGCGCGGCATAGACGTAGTTGGCGCCCAGGATGCCGTTGACGCCGGGCCGGTTCTCGACGATCAACGGCTGGCCCAGCGTGCTGCCGATCTGCGTGGCGACCAGCCGCGCGAGCACGTCGGTGCCGCCGCCGGGCGCATAGGGCACGACCAGGCGGATCGGCCCGGGCGGTGCCCAGTCGGCGCGGGCCGCGAAGCCGCCGAGGGCCGCGCAGGCGATGGCCAGGGCCGCGAGGCGGCGCGTCGTGATGAAGGGCATGTCTGTCTCCTTGGTGGTGTGTGTGGACGTGCCGCGCCGCACCGCGCGGGCGGCGATGGCGAAGCAGCCGGGAAAAAAGCGGGGGGCGCGCTAGCGCGGCGCCGCGTGGCGCGCGGCATGCGCGCCCGCGATGCGCCCGAACACGGCGCCGCGCAGCACCGAGGTCGCGCCCGTGTAGACCTGGTGGTAGAGGCCCGCGGCCTCGCCGGCCGCATAGAGGCCGGGGATGGTGCGGCCGTCGTTGTCGACCACCTGCGCATCGCGGTTGGTCTTCACGCCGCCGAAGGTGAAGCAGATGCCCGACATCACCGGGTAGGCGCAGAAGGGGCCGCGCGCCAGCGGCAGCGCCCAGTTCGACTTGGGCGGCGCGAGGCCCGCGGTGGCCACGCCGTCCACCGCGAGCGGCGAGAAGCGCGCGTCGGCATCGCCCGCGCAGGCCGCGTTGAAGGCCGCCACCGTGGCCAGCAGGCCAGCCGGGTCGATGCCGCAGGCGCGCGCGAGCGCGTCCAGCGACCCGGCCTCGATCGGCGGCTGGTCGGTGCGGATGCCCTTCTTCCAGTTCGGTACCTCGTGGATGCGCTGGTCGTAGACCATGAACGCGATGCCGTCGGGCTGGTCCTTGATGGCGCGCGAGATCGGGTCGTAGTGCACGTCGACCGGCCCGGGCGCCTCGTCGACGAAGCGCCGGCCCTCCTTGTTGACCAGCAGGCCGTACGAGAAGCTCATCACCAGCGGCTCGACCTGGGCCGAGCGCGGGTCCATCGGCTCGGCATGGTAGGAGCCGAAGTCGCCGGCCGGCGCGCCGCCGGCATCGAGCGCCATGCGGATGCCCTCGCCGCGGTTGTAGTAGCCGCCGCGCGCCACCGGCCGCAGGTAGCGCGCCTGCGGGCCGATGTAGCGCGTGAGCATCTCGGGGTTGCCCTCGAAGCCACCCGTGCCCAGTACCACGCCGCGCGCCACGATGCGCCGCACGCTGCCGTCGGGCCCGACGGTGTCGACCGCCAGCTCGCCGCGCGCATCGGCGCGCCGCAGCTGCTGCGCGGTGCTGCGGTAGCAGATCGCCACGCCCAGGCGCAGCGCTTCGTCGCGCAGCGCCTCGATCAGCGCGAGGCCGCCGCCCACCGGCATCAGCCGCGGCGCGGCCGCGGTCACGAAGTAGGTCGGCAGCGCCGCGAAGCGCACGCCGAAGCCCTGGAGCCACCGCACCGTGGCGCCGGCCTCGCCAGCCAGCGTGGCGACCAGCTCGGGGTCGGGCATGCCGTGCGCCTTGACGTGCGGCGGCCAGTCCTCGTAGGGCGCGGCCGCATGCTGCACGATCTCGGGGTCGATGTGGTGGCCGGCATTGGCCACCAGCAGTTCCTCGAAATCGTCGCTGACCTCGGTCTCGCTCTTCATGCGGAAGTAGGACTCGGTCCAGCGCGTGTTGCCGCCGAACTCCTCGGGCGTGGCGCGTTCCAGCACCGTCACGGTCGCGCCCGCGGCGGCCGCGGCCACCGCCGCGCTCAGGCCCGAGATGCCGCAGCCGACGACGAGCACGTCGCAGCGGTCGATGGGCAGGGATGCTTCGTTCATGTCTCTACTTTCTTTCTTCTGGCGCCGGCATGCCTGGAATGAGCCCGCTCAGTACTTGCGGATGAACGGGTCCGGCATGTCGAGCTCGGTCGAGATCCACACGCTCTTGGTCTCGAGGAATTCCTTCACCGCCTCCACGCCGCCCTCGCGGCCCTGGCCGCTGTCCTTGAAGCCGCCGAAGGGCGTGGTGAAGCTGGTCGAGCGGTAGTTGTTGATCCACACGGTGCCGGCCTTGAGCCGCTCCGACATGTGCATCGCGCGGTGCAGGCTGCGCGTCCACACGCCGGCCGCGAGGCCGAAGCGGATGTCGTTGCCGATGCGCACCGCATCGGCCTCGTCCTTGAACTTGAGCACCGACAGCACCGGCCCGAACACTTCCTCCTGCGCGATGCGCATGCCGTTGTCCACGCCCGTGAAGATGGTCGGTTCGACGAACTGGCCCGCGCCGTAGCCCGGGCCGCTACGCACCTTGCCGCCGAAGGCGCAGTGCGCGCCCTCGGCCTTGGCGATGTCGATGTAGCTCACCACCTTGTCGAACTGCGGCCGCGTGGCCACGGGCCCCACCTGCACGTCGGGCAGCGAAGGGTCGCCGAGCTTGGCCTTGGAGGCGATCGCGACCAGTCGCTCGACGAACTCGTCGTGGATGCTTTCCTGCAGCAGCAGCCGCGAGCCCGCCATGCAGGTCTGGCCGCCGGCCGAGAAGATGCCGGTGATCACGCCGTTGGCGGCGCGCGCGAGGTCGGCATCGTCGAACACGATGTTGGGCGACTTGCCGCCGAGCTCGAGCGTCACGCGCTTGAAGTGCTTGGCCGCCGCCACGCTCACGCGGCGCCCGCCCTCGTCGCCGCCGGTGAAGGCAATGCAGGCCACGCCCGGATGCTCGACCAGCGGCTCGCCCACGTCCTTGCCGAAGCCCGTGACCACGTTGAACACGCCGGGCGGAAAGCCCGCCTCGGCGAACAGCCGCGCGAGTTCGAGCAGCGACACCGAGGTGTGCTCCGAGGGCTTGGCGACGATGGCGTTGCCGGCCGCCAGCGCCGGCGCCACCTTCCAGGCCGTCAGCAGCAGCGAGGAGTTCCACGGCGTGATGGTGCCGACCACGCCGATCGGCTCGAGGCGCGTGTAGTTGAAGACCTTGGGCTTGTCGATCGGGATCACCGCGCCCTGGATCTTGTCGGCCAGGCCGCCGTAGTAATAGAAGTACTTCGCCATGTACGACACCTGGCCGCGCACCTCGCTGCGCAGCTTGCCGTTGTCGCGCGCCTCGGCCTCGGTGAGGGTGTCGAGGTTGGCCTCGATCAGCGCGCCCAGCCGATGCAGCAGCATGCCGCGCTGCGTGGCCGACATCTGGCCCCAGGGGCCCTGCATCGCGGCCTCGGCCGCCTTCACCGCGCGATCGACGTCCTCGGCATTGCCCTGCGGAATGCGGGCCCAGGGCTCGCCCGAGAACGGGTCGAGCGAATCGAACCACTGGTCCGAGGCGCTCGCCTGCCATTCGTTGCCGATGAAGAGTCTGTACTGCTGCATTGCTTGCGTGCTCCGTGGGTGGGCCGGGTGAACTGGATGAATGGCTTTCAGTTTCCGGCGCGGCACGCGGTGGCACAAGCGATGAGTCCTGGGCCTCTCGTGAGCTTTCGTCATCGATGGCCGCGGCGGCGTTCAGCGCAGCACGCGCGACTTGTCGTAGGCCTCCTCGAAGATCTGGTGGATCAGTTCGCGAAACCAGCGGTGGCCCGCGTCGTGTTCGTTGCGCGGATGCCAGACCGCGTCGATCGACAGGCCCAGCTCGGGCAGCGGCATCGGCATCGCCACGCAGTCCGAGCCCGAGAGCACGCTGTCCATCCAGTGCGCGGGCATGGCCGCGATCAGGTCGGTGGATTCGATCACGGGCACCATGCCGAGCCAGGTCGGCACCTGGATCATCACGCGGCGCGCGAGCCCGCGCTCGGCCAGGATCTCGTCGAGGATGCTGCTGCCCACGCCCGAGACCTTGAGATGGCCCAGCGACAGGTACCTGTCGAGCGTCATCGGCTCCGAGGCCGCGGGATGGCCCTTGCGCATCAGCACCATCCACTGGTCGTCGAGGATGCGCCGCGAGGCCGACAGCACCGAGCGGCCGCGCGATACCGAGAGCCGGATCTCCACGCCCTCGTACTCCACGCGGTCCGAGGGCTGGTACATGTCGAAGGACTGCACCGACAGGCTGACACCGGGCGCCACCGAGCTCAGGTGGATGCACAGCCGCGGCAGCAGCAGCACGCCGACGTAGTCCGACAGCCGCAGGTGGAAGGTGCGGCGCGCGGTCGCGGGATCGAAGCCGCCGCGCACCTCGATCGCGCTTTCGATCTCGCTGAAGGCCTTGCGAAAACTCGTGGCCAGCCGCACGGCCTCGGGCGTGGGCGCCATGCCCTGCGGCGTGCGCGTCAAGAGCGGGTCCTTGAACTGCGTGCGCAGGCGGCGCAGCGCATGGCTCACGGCCGAGGCGGTCAGGCCCAGCCGGGTGGCGGCCTTGACCACGCTGCGCTCCTCGAACAGGGCTTCGAAGATGACCAGCAGGTTGAGGTCGATGCTGCGCAGGTTCAGGGGCGGGCCGCCGGCGGCGTTCATGGGATGAATCCGGTTCACGATGAAGATGACAAAGATGATCTTGCCGCACGCAGGGGCGTCTTAGAACAATAGCCCGCATCCCCCAGCCTCCTCTCCATGGCATCGATCTTCTTCTCCATGGCATCGCTTTCCATGCACGACCGGCTTCCCCCGACCCCCGCCATTCCCGACAGCGCCCGGATATTCCCCGAAGGTTCCTGCGACACCCACTTCCACGTGTTCGGCGATGCGCGTGAATTCCCGCTGATCGACGAACGCTCGTACACGCCGGCCCCGGCTTCGATGGCCGACTACTGGGCCGCCTTCGGACCCGTGGGCGTCGAGCGCTGCGTGCTGGTGCAGCCCAGCGTCTACGGCCGCGACCATTCGCTGCTCAAGCGCATGCTGCGCGAGGCGGCGCCCGGCAGCATGCGCGGGGTGGCCGTGATCTTCGAGGACACGAGCGAGCGCGAGATCGAGGAACTGCATGCGCTGGGCGTGCGCGGCGCGCGCTGCAACGCGCTGTTCTCGGGCGGCGTGTCGGCCGCCAGCCTGCGCGCCATCGCCGACCGCATCGCGGCCTTCGGCTGGCACCTGCAGCTGCTGGTCGACGTCGAGCACGATCCCGATCTGGTGCCGCGCGTAACCGCCACCGGGTTGCAGGTGGTGGTCGACCACTTCGGCCATCCGGCGCCCGGCGCGACACCGCAGGGCCCCGGGCTCGCGAACCTGCGCGCGCTGCTCGCGGAAGGGCGCGCCTGGGTCAAGTTCTCGGGCGCCTACCGGCTCAGTGCATCGGCCTGCGCCACCGATCCCGCCGTGATTCCGCTGGCTCATGCGCTGGCGCGCGCCAACCCCGAACGCATCTTGTGGGGATCGGACTGGCCGCACCCCGGCATCGACGCACGCGCTACCGCCGGCAGCGAACTGGCCGGAGCGCTGCGCGCCTGGTTGCCCGACGGCGACCTTCGACAGGTGCTGGTGCGCAACCCCACGCAGCTTTACTGGAACCATTGATTCATCACAGGGAGACGTTCGAATGACCGACAACAACTTCAACCGCAGAACCTTCATCCAGGGCGGCGTCGCGCTCGCCGCATCGGCGGCGGCCTGGCCCGGCAGGGCGCAGGGCCGCGCCTTTCCGAGCAAGCCTCTCACGCTGATCGTGCCCTTCGCGCCGGGCGGCAACGTGGACATCACGGCCCGCACCCTGGGCGTGCCGCTGACGCGGCATGCGGGGCAGTCGGTGATCGTCGACAACCGCGCCGGCGGCGGCGGTGCCGTGGGCACGGGTTGGGCCTCGCGCGCCGAGAACGACGGCCATTCGCTGCTGGTGGCCACGCCGGGCCAGCTCGGCACCCTGCCCGAGATGATCAAGGTGCCCTACCGCGCCGACAACTTCGTGCCCGTGGCCGTGCTGAGCCGCACGCCCGTGGTGGTGGTGGTGCGCGCCAACGATGCACGCTTCAAGACCGCGGGCGATTTCCTGCAGGCGATCCAGGCCAAGAGCGAGAACGTGACCATCGGCCATGCGGGCCCGGGCTCGCCGAACCACCTGGCGCTGCTGCAGCTCGAAGATGCCGCGAAGGCACGCGTCAATGCCGTGCCCTACAAGGGTTCGGGCCCGGCCGTGGTCGACCTGCTCGGCGGCCAGATCGACGCCGTGATCGACCAGGTCACGAGCTCGGCGCCGCACCTCAAGAGCGGCGGCCTGCGCGCGCTGCTGGTGCTCGGCCCGCAGGTCGGCGGCATGCTGGCCGGCGTGCCGAACCTGGCGCAGCAGGGCATTCCGAGTTTCGACGCCACCACCTTCGTCGGCGTGTTCGCGCCCAAGGGCATCGCGCCGCAGACCGTCGCGAGCCTGCAGGGCTGGATCTCGAAGTCGGTGGCCGAGCCCGAGTTCTCGAAGCCGATCCGCGAACTGGGCAGCGAGCCCCTCGCCGAGAGCGCGGCCTACCTGCAGCGGCTGGTGCAGGAAGACGCGGTGCTGGCGATGCGGCTGGTCAAGCAAGGCCGCCTCAAGGCGGACTGAGCGGCGCTGCACGGCCGGCCATGATCGCCCACGTTCCACCCCCGGTCACGCTAGCGCAGCACTACCGGCAGTTTCTCGCGGCGCTGGCCGCCGCAGGCTTCGAGGGCGAGATCAGCCAGCGCCACGCCGACCGCACGGTGCTCGCGACCGACAACTCGATCTACCAGCGGCTGCCGCAGGCCGTGGTGTTTCCCCGGCATGCAGACGACGTGGTGCGACTCGCGACGCTGATGGACCGCGACGAGCACCGGGGCGTGGTGCTCGCGCCGCGCGGCGGCGGCACCGGCACCAACGGGCAGTCGCTGACCGACGGCATCGCGGTCGACCTGTCGCGGCACCTGAACGGCATCGTCTGGATCGATCCGGAGCGGCGCGTGGCGCGCGTGCAGGCCGGCGTGGTGAAGGACCAGCTCAACGCGGCGCTCGCGCCGCACGGCCTGTTCTTCGCGCCCGAGCTGTCGACCTCGAACCGCGCCACCATCGGCGGCATGGTCAGCACCGATGCGAGCGGCCAGGGCAGCTGCAGCTACGGCAAGACGCGCGACCACGTGCTCGCGCTCGAGGTCGTGCTGCCGGGCGGCGAACGCTTCACGAGCCGCCCTGCCGGGCCCGACGAACTCCAGGCCCACCTGGCGCGCCCCGGCCGCGTGGGCGATGCCTGGCGCTGCGCGCACCGGATCGCCGAGCGCGATGCCGCGCTGATCGAGCAACGCTTTCCCAGGCTCAACCGCTGCCTCACCGGCTACGACCTCGCGCACCTGCGCGAGCGCGACGGGCGCTTCAACCTCAACAGCGTGCTCTGCGGCTCCGAAGGCTCGCTGGGCTTCATCGTCGAGGCCGAGCTCCACCTGCTGCCGATTCCGCGCCACACGGTGCTGGTCAACGTGCGCTATGCGAGCTTCATGGATGCGCTGCGCGATGCCCAGGCGCTGATGGCGCATGCGCCGCTGTCGATCGAGACCGTGGACTCGCGCGTGCTGATGCTCGCGATGGAGGACATCGTGTGGCAGGGCGTGGCCGAGTACTTTCCCTCGAGCGAAGACAGTGCGCCCACGCGCGGCATCAACATGGTCGAGTTCAGCGGCGATTCGCTGGAGCTGCTCGAGACCCGGGTCGCTGCCTTCGTCGCGCACCTCGCGCGCGATGCCGGCGCGGCGCGCCTGGGCCACACCATCGCGGCCGGCCATGCCGCCGTGACCCGGGTCTATGCGATGCGCAAGCGCGCGGTGGGCCTGCTGGGCAATGTGCAGGGCGAGGCGCGGCCGCAGCCCTTCGTGGAAGACACCGCCGTGCCGCCCGAGCGGCTCGCCGACTACATCGCCGAGTTCCGCGCGCTGCTCGACGGCCATGGCCTCTCGTACGGGATGTTCGGCCATGTGGATGCGGGCGTGCTGCACGTGCGGCCCGCGCTGGACCTCAAGGACCCGGCCCAGGCCGCGCTGATCCGCCCGCTGTCCGACGCGGTGGCGCGGCTCACGCAGAAGTACGGCGGCCTGCTCTGGGGCGAGCATGGCAAGGGCGTGCGTTCCGAATACGCACCGGCCTTCTTCGGCCCGCTCTATGCGTCGCTGCAGGAACTCAAGGCCGCCTTCGATCCGCACAACCAGCTCAACCCCGGCAAGATCGCGACGCCCGCGGGCATCGATGCGGCGCTGCTGCGCATCGACGAGGTGCCGATGCGCGCCGACGCCGACCGCCGCATCGACGAGCGCGTGTGGCAGAGCTATGCCGGCGGCCTGCATTGCAACGGCAACGGCGCCTGCTACGACTTCGACCCCGACGACGCCATGTGCCCCTCGTGGAAGGCCACGCGCGAGCGCCGCCATTCGCCCAAGGGGCGCGCCTCGCTGCTGCGCGAATGGCTGCGGCTGCAGGGCGAGGCCGGCGTCGACGTGCTGCAGGCCGCGGCGCGGCAGCCCTCGTTCCTGGCCGGGCTGCCCGCGCGCTGGCGCAACGGCCGGCGGCGTTCGAACGCCGACGACTTCTCGCACGAGGTCTACGAGGCGATGGCCGGCTGCCTGGCCTGCAAGTCCTGCGCGGGGCAATGCCCGGTGAAGGTCAACGTGCCGGAGTTCCGTGCGCGCTTTCTCGAGCTCTACCACGCGCGCTACCTGCGCCCGCTCAAGGACTACTTCATCGGCTCGCTCGAATACAGCATGCCCGGCCTCGCGCGCATGCCGGCGCTCTACAACGGCCTGATGGCCCTGCCCGCGGTGCGCGGCCTGCTCGCACGGCATGCCGGCATGGTCGACGCGCCGCTCTTGAGCCGCTTCGATTTCGGCGCCACCCTGCGGCGCTGGAACGTGCGCCATGCCACGCCCTCGGCGCTGGCACGGCTGAGCGCCGACGAGCGCGCGCGCTCGGTGGTGCTGGTGCAGGACGCCTTCACGCGCTACTTCGAGACGCCGGTGCTCGCGGCCTTCATCGCGCTGGCCGCTCGGCTGGGCTGCACCGTGTGGCTCGCGCCCTTCCGACCCAACGGCAAGCCGCTGCAGGTGCAGGGCTTCCTGCGCGCCTTCGACCGCGCGGCGCGCCGCAACGCCGACATGCTCGATGCGCTGGCGCAATGCGGCGTGCCGCTGGTGGGCCTCGATCCCGCAATGACGCTGGTCTACCGCCAGGAGTACGCCAAGCTGCCGCGGATGGTGCGCCTGCCCGCAGTGCTGCTGCCGCAGGAATGGCTGCTCGATGCGCTGCCCGCCGAAGCGCCGCCGCGCGCCGTACCAGGCGACTTCCGCCTGCTCGCGCATTGCACCGAGAAGACCAACGCGCCCGCGGCCGCGGCGCTGTGGCCCCGGGTGTTCGCGCGCGCCGGCCTGCGACTCGAGGCGCAGGCCAGCGGCTGCTGCGGCATGTCGGGCACCTACGGCCACGAGCAGCGCAACCTGCAGACCTCGCAACGGATCTTCTCGCAGTCGTGGGCGCCGCTGCTGGCGGCCGAGCCCGGGCCGGCGGAATTCCTCGCCACGGGTTACTCGTGCCGCAGCCAGGTCGAGCGGCTGCAGGCGCGACGCCTGCGCCATCCGGTGGAGGTGCTGGCGCAGCTGTATGGCGCCGGCTGCGAAGAGGACGCCGCCACCGCACGTTGAACCCCGTCGATGAAAGGCGCTATCTTGTGCGCCGATCCATCGACCGGGTTCCCATGTCCAACGCCAGACTGCCCTCCTTCAAATTCCTGATCGGCTTCGAAGCGGCCGCGCGCCTGGGCAACTACTCGCGCGCGGCCGAGGAGCTTCACGTCTCGCAATCGGCCATCAGCCACCAGATCGCGCAGCTCGAGCAGCAGGTCGGCCAGCCGCTGTTCCGGCGCAAGGGCCGCGGCGTGGAGCTGACCGTTGCCGGCGGCCTGCTGCTCGACAGCGTGGGCAAGTCGCTCGAGCAGATCCGCCACGGCCTGCACCGCATCGAGACCTACATGGACGACCGCCTCGTCACGCTGGTCTGCCCCGCGCCCGTCGCGCACGGCTGGCTGCAGCCGCGCATCGACCGGCTGCTGCAGGCGCATCCCGACCTGTGCCCGATCGTCTCGGTCGACGAGAGCGCCCGCTTCATCGACGAGCTCGACGTGGACATCGCGATCACGCGCGAGCCACTGCAGCAGCCGGACGTGTTCGAGGTGCCGCTGCTGAGCGACGAGCTGGTGGCGGTCGGCCTGCCCGACGCCGACACGGAGGCCACGCCCGGCCTGCTGTGCCTCGAGGCCGACCTCACGAGCGACCGCATCGGCCCCTTCATCCGCGAGCATTTCGGCCAACTGCGCAAGGCCGCGATCTACGACGACCCGCGCCTGCTGCTCGACGCCGCGCTGCGCGGCCGCGGCCTCGCGCTGGTGTCGCGGCTCTCGGCCGACGATGCGCTGCGCAGCGGCCGCTTGCGCCACCTCGCGACGTACCCGAGTTTGCCGCTCGGCAGCCTCTGGCTCTCTCGCACCGAAGGCCCGTCGCGCCTGCCGCTGGTGCGCGAGGTGTTCGACAGCCTGTGGGGGTTCGCGCGCGAAGACGGTCATTTCATGAACCAGATCGATTGATATGGCCAGAAAAGATCAATTGTGCGGATGAATGAGCGTCTACAGAATCCGGGACTCCGTAGAAACCCTGATTCTTATGACGACTCGACGAACGCTCCTGGGCCTCGGTGGCCTGGGCCTCTTCCATGGACTGCTGAGCGCCTGCGGCGGTGGCGGCGGCAGTGCCGGCGGCCCAGCGCTCCCCTTTCCGCCGCCGGCGCCCGCTCCCGCGCCCGCGCCTTCCCCCGCGCCCGCCAGCACCTGGCGCATGCCCGACGAGGGCGGTGCCCATCGCGCCGTCTGGATGGCGTTCGCCGCGCGCGAATCGATCTGGAGCGCCGAGCTGCGCGAGCCGGTGCAGCGCGCGCTGGCGCGCATCGCCAATGCGATCAGCGTCTACGAGCCGGTGAAGATGCTCGTGAACGCCGAGGATGCCGCCACGGCGCGCCAGCTCTGCGGCTCCAACGTGCAGCTGATCGAACACCCGATCGATGACCTCTGGGCGCGCGACACCGGTTGCGTGTTCGTGCGCAACGACCGCGGCGAGCGGGCCGCCGTGAACTTCAACTTCAACGGCTGGGGCCGCAAGCAGCCGCATGCACGCGACGCCACGGTGGCGGCGCGCATGGCCGAGCTCGCGGGCGTGCCGCTGCTGCGCAGCCGCCTGGTGCTCGAGGGCGGCGGCATCGAGGTCGATGGCGAAGGCACGGCCATCGTCACCGAGAGCTGCGTGCTCAACGAGAACCGCAACCCGGGCGTGACCAAGGCCGCGGCCGAGGAAGAGCTCCGGCGCCTGCTGGGACTCACGAAGATCATCTGGCTGCCCGGCATCGCCAACCGCGACATCACCGACGGCCATACCGACTTCTATGCACGCTTCCTCAAGCCGGGCGTGGTGGTGGCGGCACTGGACAACGACCCCGAGTCCTTCGACCATGCCGTGACCCGGCGCCACCTCGACCTGCTGCGCACGGCGACCGATGCGCGCGGACGCGCCCTGCGCATCGTCACGCTGGCAACGCCAGGCCGGGTGCGCCCCACCTACGCACGCAAGGAGTTCGCGGCCGGCTACGTGAATTTCCTGCTGACCGACAAGGCCCTGTTCCTGCCCGAGTTCGGCGATGCAGTGGCCGATGGGGCGGCCCGCGCGGCGCTGTCCGCCGAACTGCCGAGCCACCAGGTCGTGCAGCTCGACATCGATGCCATCGCCGCGGGTGGCGGCGGCATCCACTGCACCACGCAGCAGGAGCCGGCGTGACCCCGAACGCTTTCGCCAGGAGACCGACATGCATTTCTCGATGACCCGCCGCCGCCTGACCAGCGCCCTCGGCCTCGCGCCGCTGGGCTGCATCGCCACCGCACCCGCCGCCACGCCCGAAAGCTGGCTGATGCCCGACGAAGCCGCGCCGCACCGCGCCACCTGGATGTCCTTCGGCCCGAGCGAAGCGATCTGGGGCCGGCGCCTGCTGACGCCGGTGCGCCAGCACCTGGCCCGCATCGCGCGCACCATCGCCGAGTTCGAACCCGTGCACCTGCTGGTGCGCGAACGCGAACACGACCTGGCCGCGCGCCTGTGCGGCAACCGCGTGCAGCTCGAGGTGCAGCCGGTGGACGACCTCTGGATGCGCGACACCGGGCCGGTGTTCGTGCGCAATGGCGCGGGCGAATGGGGCGGCGTCGACTTCAACTTCAACGGCTGGGGCGGCAAGCAGGCCCATGCCGACGATGCCGAAGTGGCCGGCTATGTGAGCGGTGCCGCCAAGGCACGGCCGCTGGCGACGGAGCTGGTGCTCGAGGGCGGCGGCATCGAGGTCGACGGCGCGGGCACGGCGCTGATCACCGAGAGCTGCGTGCTCAACGCCAACCGCAATCCCGGCTGGGGCAAGGAGGACTGCGAGGCCGAGCTGCGGCGCCTGCTCGGCCTGCGCAAGATCATCTGGCTGCCCGGCATCGCGGGCCGCGACATCACCGACGGCCACACCGACTTCTATGCGCGCTTCGCGGCACCGGGCATCGTGGTGGCGGGCCTGGAGAACGACCCCGATTCCTACGACCACGCCGTGACCCGGCGCCACCTCGAGATCCTGCGGCAGGCCACCGACGCGCGCGGCCAGCGCCTGCGCGTGGAAGTGCTCGCGGGACCGGACTCGGTGCGCGACGCCCACGACAGCGAGGAGTTCGCGGCCGGCTACATCAACTTCTACGTCTGCAACAACGCCGTCATCGCGCCGCAGTTCGGCGATGCGCGCGCCGACGGCAACGCCCGCGCATTGCTGCGCGAGCTGTTCCCGAAGCGCGAGGTGGTGCAGCTCGACATCGATGCCATCGCCGCGGGCGGCGGCGGCATCCACTGCACCACGCAGCAGCAGCCGCGTTGAAGCCGCTCACGCCACCGGCGGCAGTCGATCGAGCAGCTTGTCGAGCGTGATCGGATAGCTGCGCACGCGGATGCCGGTCGCGTTGTAGACCGCGTTCGCGACCGCGGCCGCGACGCCGCACATGCCGAGCTCGCCCACGCCCTTGGCCTTCATCGGCGAGGAGATCGGATCGGTCTCGTCGAGGAACACCACGTCCTGGTGCGGGATGTCGGCATGCACCGGCACCTCGTAGCCCGCGAGGTCGTGGTTGACGAAGAAGCCGTGCCGCTTGTCGACCGCCAGCTCCTCCATCAGCGCGCCGCCCACGCCCATGGTCATCGCGCCGATCACCTGGCTGCGCGCGGCCTTGGGGTTGAGGATGCGGCCCGCGGCGCAGACCGCGAGCATGCGCCGCACGCGGATCTCGCCTGTGACGGCATCGACGCCGACCTCGACGAAGTGCGCGCCGAAGGTCGACTGCTGGTACTTCTTGTCGAGGTCGCCGTACTCGATGCCGTCCTCGGCCGACAGGCCTTCGGTGCCTGCGGCCTCGGCCAGCGGCACCGTGCGCTCGCCGGCGCGCACCATGCCGTCGGAGAAGTTCGCATCGGCCACGGCGAAACCCAGCTTGCCCGCCACCGCCTCGCGCAGCTTCATGCAGGCCGCGAACACGCCCGAGGTCGAGTTGTTCGCGCCCCACTGCCCGCCCGAGCCGGCCGAGGCCGGGTAGGCCGAATCGCCGAGCCGCACCTGCACCTTGTCGAGCGGCAGCCCCATGGTCTCGGCGGCGGTCTGCGCAATGATGGTGTACGAGCCGGTGCCGATGTCGGTCATGTCGGTCTCCACCGTGACCACGCCGCGGTTGTCGAGCCGCACGCGCGCGGCCGACTTCGTGAGCAGGTTGTTGCGGAAGGCCGCGGCCACGCCCATGCCCACGAGCCAGCATCCGTCGCGCCGCTGGCCCGGCGCCGCGTTGCGCCGGTTCCAGCCGAAGCGCTCGGCGCCGGTGCGCAGGCATTCGATCAGGCTGCGCTGCGAGTACGGGCGCTCGGGCTTCTCGGGATCGACCTGGGTGTCGTTGAGCACGCGGAACGCGATCGGATCGATTCCGAGCTTCTCGGCCATCTCGTCCATCGCGACCTCGAGCGCCATCAGGCCCGGCGCCTCGCCGGGCGCGCGCATCGCATTGCCCTCGGGCAGGTCGAGCACCGCGAGCCGCGTGGCCGTGAGCCGGTTCGCGCCCGCATACAGCAGCCGGGTCTGGTTGACCGCCGTCTCGGGCTGCCCACCTTCGAGGTCGCCCGACCAGCCCTCGTGCGCGATGGCCGTGATGCGGCCGTCGCGCGCGGCGCCGATGCGGATGCGCTGCACGGTCGCGGGCCGGTGCGTGGTGTTGTTGATCATCAGCGGCCGCGTCAGCGCCACCTTCACGGGCCGGCGCGCGGCACGCGCGCCCAGCGCGGCGAGCAGCGCATCGGCGCGCACGAACAGCTTGCCGCCGAAGCCGCCGCCGATGAAGGGCGAGACCAGGCGCACGTTCTCCTTCGGGATGCCCAGCGTCTTGGCAACGTCGCCGACGCCCCAGGCGATCATCTGGTTGGCGGTCCAGATCGTGAGCCGGTCGCCCTGCCACTGCGCGATGGAGGCATGCGGCTCCATCATCGCGTGCGACTCGTCGGGCGTGCTGTAGGTCGCGTCGAGCTGCACCGGCGCCGCGGCGAAGGCGCCCGCGAAATCGCCGACCTTCGTCTCCGGCTCGCCCGACATGGGGCTGGCCTTGGGCGGCTTGGCCGACGCCATCTCGGCCGCGAGGTCGAAGCGGCCGGCCGCGCGCGTGTACTCGATGCGCACCAGCTGCGCCGCGGCGCGCGCCTGCTCGAAGCTCTGGGCCACGACCACGGCCACCGCCTGGTGGTAGTGGTCGATCTCGGGCCCGGCCAGCAGCTTGGCAGTGTTGAAGTCGCCCTTGCCCAGCTTGCCGGCATTGCGCGCGGTGACGATCGCCAGCACGCCCGGCGCGGCCTGCGCGGCGCGCAGGTCCATCGAGGCGATGCGGCCCTTGGCGATGCCGGCGCCGATCACATAGCCATAGGCCGCGCCCGGCACTTCGGCATGGCGCTCGTAGGCATAGCGCGCGCTGCCGGTGGTCTTGACCGGACCGTCGATGCGGTCGGTGGGTCGGCCGATGACCTTGAGCTGGTCGATCGCGTTGGTGGTCGCGGGGGTGTCGAATTTCATGATGTTCAGCTCCTCGCCTGCACCAGGGCCGCCGCGAGCGCGCGTTCGGCCAATGGCAACTTGAATGCGTTCTCGTGGGTCGGCTGCGCATTGGCCAAAAGCCGTGCGCTCACCGCGCGCGCGCCCTGCGGCATCGCGGCCTCGGCGGCCTCGATGCGCCATGGCTTGTGCGCCACGCCGCCGAGCGCCACGCGCCCGGTGCCGTCGCGCTGCACGATGGCCGCCACCGACACCAGTGCAAAGGCGTAGGAGGCGCGGTCGCGCACCTTGCGATAGACCTGCGTGCCACCCACGGGCCGCGGCAGCGTCACGCCGGTGATCAGCTCGTCGCGCTCGAGCGCGGTCTCGATGTGCGGCGTGTCGCCGGGCAGCCGGTGGAAGTCGGCGATCGGGATCACGCGCGTGCGCCCGTCGGGCTTCACGGTCTCGACGGCCGCGTCGAGCACGCGCATCGCCACCGCCATGTCGCTCGGATGGGTCGCGATGCAGGCCTGGCTGGCGCCGATCACCGCGAGCTGCCGCGTCACGCCGCCGATGGCGCTGCAGCCGCTGCCGGGACGGCGCTTGTTGCAGGGCTGGTCGGTGTCGTAGAAGTAGGGGCAGCGCGTGCGCTGCAGCAGGTTGCCGGCGGTGGTCGCCTTGTTGCGCAACTGGCCCGAGGCACCGGCCAGCAGCGCGCGCGACAGCACGCCGTAATCGCGGCGCACGCGCTCGTCGGCCGCCAGGTCGGTGTTGCGCACCAGCGCGCCGATGCGCAGGCCGCCGTCGGTGGTCGGCTCGATGCGGTCGAGCTTCAATGTGTTCACATCGACCAGGTGCACCGGCGCCTCGATCTGCAGCTTCATCAGGTCGAGCAGGTTGGTGCCGCCCGCGATGAACTTGGCGCCGGGATGGCCGGCCACGGCCGCCGCGGCCTGCGCGGGCGTCTGCGCGCGTTCGTAGGTGAAGGGCTTCATGCGCGGCTCCCTGCCACCTCGGTGATGGCGTCGACGATGTTCGAGTAGGCGCCGCATCGACAGATGTTGCCGCTCATGCGCTCGCGCAGTTCGTCGGCCGACAGCAGCGGCCGCGCCGTGAGATCGGCGCTCACGTGGCTGGGCACGCCGCGGCGCACCTCGTCGATGACACCGACCGCCGAACAGATCTGGCCCGGCGTGCAGTAGCCGCACTGGTAGCCGTCGTGCTGGACGAAGGCCGCCTGCAGCGGATGCATGGCCTGCGGCGTGCCCAGTCCTTCGATGGTCGTGACCTGGGCGCCCTCGTGCATGACCGCGAGCGTGAGGCAGGAATTGATGCGGCGTCCGTCGAGCAGCACGGTGCAGGCGCCGCACTGGCCATGGTCGCAGCCCTTCTTGGTGCCGGTCAGGTGCAGGTGTTCGCGCAGTGCGTCGAGCAGGGTCGTGCGCGTGTCGAGTTCGAGCGCATGCGATTGGCCGTTGACCTGCAGCGAGAGTCTGGTGGGAGGCATGTTCGTGGGCGGTGGTGATGCCGCGGCCGGCGCGGCCGCGGCGGGCAGGTGGGACGAGACCGCGGCGGCGGTGGCGGCGGTCGCGATGAGCGCGTCGCGCCGGGTGATCGATGTCGTGGGGCTTTCCATGGGGACTCCTGTTGTTCGAGGGTCGGGTGCGCGTGGGAACACTCTGATAGCGCGAGCCACCGGGGTTCGCAGTAGGAGAAGGGATGTTGTTGAGTCCCGTGGCGGGCTCGTCGCGCGAGGACGCCGGCGAGGCGAAGCACCATTCTTGGGAACGGCTCGTGGGATCGATTGCGCGTTTCGCGCGTTTTCTTGCCTGATCCAACGAGCTTGCGCCGCTTTGCGGCCGCGCGATGGTGCGCGTGTAAGAAGGCGGCCTTACAGCTTCGGCGCGAGTACGCCGGGCGCCCTACACCGGATCGCGCACGGCCTGCGCATGGCCGAGGAAGGCGCGAAGCTGCGAGGGCCGCACCGGCTTGACGATGACCGGCAGCCCCGCCGCCCGTGCCGCGCTCAGGTAGTCGCCGCCCACGTCGCCGGTGACGATCAGCGCGGGCAGTGCCGCTTCGTTCAGCGACGAACGCAATGCCTCGATGGCCTGGATGCCGCCGGCCTGCGAACCCAGGCGCAGGTCGACCACCAGCGCGTTCGGGCGGAAGCCCGCGCGCAGCACCTCCAGCGCGTCCGCGATGCCGCTCGCGGAGCGCACGTCCATGCCCCACGACACGAGCAGCCCGCGCAGGGCCTGCAGCGAATCGCGATCGTCGTCGACCACGAGCACGCGAGCCGCCAAGGCGGTCGGCGACGCTGGCACGGGCCGTCCTGCGTCACCCTTGCCGTCGCTCGCTCCGGCATCGACCAGCGGCAGATGCAGCTCGAACACGCTGCCCTGCCCGGCCAAGGAACGAACGGCCACGCGAAGATCGAGCAGGTCGCTCAATCGCTTCACCGTGGCCAGGCCCAGGCCATAACCCAGCCGCCGGTCGCGCGCGGGATTTCCGGCCTGGTAGAACTCGTCGAAGATCTGCGGCAGGTGCTCGGCGGCGATGCCGATGCCCGTGTCCTCGATGCGCAGCCGCAGCCGGCCGTCGTCGATGCGGCCGTCGACACGCACCTGGCCCGCGTGCGTGTAGCGGATGGCATTCGCCAGCAGGTTGGTGAGTACGCGCGCAAGCAGGGCACGGTCACTGTGCACCATGCAGGGCTCGATCGCCGTCTCGAAACGCAGGCCCTTGGCCGCGGCCATCGCCTGGTGCGGGCGGCCGCATTCGCGCACCAGTTCGTCGATGGCCAGCGGCGCCCATTGCGGGCTGGCCGAGCCGGCATCGGCGCGCGTGATGTCGAGCAGGTCATCCACCACATCGGTCATGCCGTCGGCGCAAGCGACCAGTTGCTCCGACATCTCCTTGACCGCGCGCTCGGTGCTCACCGTGTGCACCGTCTGCGCGAGCAGCGCCATCGCATTGAGCGGCTGGCGCAGGTCGTGGTTGGCCGAGGCGAAGAAGCGCATGCGCGCGGCGACCGCTTCCTCGGCCGTGCGCCGCGCCGCGCTGCTGCGCTCGTTCTCGGCACGCAGCGCGATCACCAGCTCCGCATTGCGCCGGCGCTGCGCCTGGATCTCGTGCAGCGCGGACGACAGCTCCCTGGAACTCAGCAGCGTGTAGACCCCGATCAGCGTCACGATCAGCGCCATCGCGAGGTGGTAGCTGCCGCCGAACCAGATGTCGCGCAGCACCAGCGGCCCGAGGATCAGCACCACGTAGGCGATGGCCGCGCGCCCCATCGTCGAGAGCCGGATCGCGCCGCCCAGCGCCACCGTGACCATCGCGATGTGAAGGATGGCCTCGGCCTGCGCCGGCCCCTCGTGGCGCAGCAGCACGCTGAGCACGCCCCAGGACAGCGCCAGCACCTGGTTGCTGGCCATGATCGGCAGCACCATGGCCTGCGGGTTCGCGCGCATGCCGGGCCGCAGCGCCCAGGCGATCCAGAGGCCCAGCCGCACCGCGACGATGCCGCCATAGACGACGAACCAGGCCTGCACGCGCGCGCCGTCGGGCCCCGCCGCGTACTCGATGTAGCACAGCAGCCCGCCCACCGCCGCCAGCAGCCACGACCAGACCGTGGAGCGGATCATCTGCTCCAGCTGCTGCAGCTGGAGGTCCGAGAAGGCCAGGCGTGCGCCGAGCGCGGGCTTCACCGCTGCTCCAGCAACAGGCCGGCGCGGCGCGCCTGCACCAGCAGGTGCGTGCGGTTGCGCGCATCCATGGTGTCGAGCAGCGCCGTGATGTGCAGCTTGACCGTGCGCTCCGCGATCTCGAGCTCGGCCGCGATCTGCTTGTTCTGCCGCCCTTGCGCCACCAGCAGCAGCACCTCGAGCTGGCGCGGCGTCAGGCTCGCGGCCGGCAGGCCCGTCTGCGCCTGCAGCAGGTCGAAGGACTCGCCGCCCGCGGCCACCTCGTCGAGCGCGCGCGCGATGCGCGCCACCGGTTGCGACTTGCCGATGAAGCCGGCCGCGCCCGCCGCGCGTGCGCGCGCCGCGAGCACCGGTTCCTCGTCGCCCGAGATCATCAGGCGCGACACCAGCGGATGCCGGGCACCGAACAGGCGCAGGCCTTCGAGCCCGTCCTCGCCGCCCAGGCGGTAGTCGATCAGCACGATGTCGGGCGCGCATTGCGCGGCGCGTTCCACGCCCTGCGCCAGCGACAGCGCCGTCTGCACCTCGAAGTCGGGACGGGCGTGCGTCAGCGCATGCGCAAAGCCGATGCCGAAGAGCGGGTGATCGTCGACGAGCAGGAGTTTCATGGTGCCGTGATCCTCGGGGCGGGATCCGCCCGCGCCCTCTCCTCGTGGGCCGCATTGTCCATGCCGGCAGCCTACAGGCGCGCGGCGCAAGGGCCAACAGCACCTTCGGGCAGGTGCCCGAAGGTGCTATGGGCGAGGGCCGGTCCCGTCCCTACGATCCGCCCCTCTTGACGAGCGAGGACTGCGAGATGACGAAGACGAGCGGCTATGGACGATGGATCGTGTGCGCGGGAGCCCTGGCCCTGCTGGCGGCCTGCGGAGGCGGAGGCTCGGGCGGCGGCGCGTTGCCGCCCCTCGGCATCGTGCCGCCCCCACCCGCGCCGATCGTCGTGCGCCACACCCTCGAGGTCGGCATCACCGGCGCGGGCCGTGTCGCATCGCAACCCGCGGGCATCGACTGCACCGACCGATGCGACGCCGAATTCGATACCGGCACCGAGGTGCTTCTCAGCGCCTCCCCGGCCGCGGGCCAGGTCCTCGGCGGCTGGAGCGGCGCCTGCAGCGGCAATGCCAGCACCTGCCGCGTGCGCATGGACGCCGCACGCAACGTCAGCGCCGCCTTCGTCGCCGCGCCGCCCACCGTGGGCTGGAGCGATGCGATCGCGCTCTCGGCCGCCGGCGCCAGCCTGCCCAAGGTCGCGATCGATGCGCAGGGCCGCGCGCTGGTCGTGTGGCGCCAGATCGAGGGCAACCCGCAGGCGGACCGCCTCTGGGGCAGCCGCTATCAGCCCGGCAGCGGCTGGACCGCGCCGCAGCGCCTGGAGGCCAACGCGGGATCGGTGCGCGACATCCGCGTCGCCATCGACAAGCCCAGCGGCCGCGCCGTCGTGCTGTGGACCCAATTGAGTTCCGCGACCGGCCACGACCTGTGGGCGCTGCCGGTCGATCCCGCCGCCGGCTGGGGCAGCCCCGCGCTGCTGGAGACCGGCAGCGGCACCGTCGGCAACGCGAGCATCGGCATCGACGCCCATGGCAACGCCGTGGCGGTCTGGTCGCAGATCGGTCCGGCCACGCGCTTCAGCATCTACGCCAACCGCTTCACGCAGGCCGGTGGCTGGGGCACGGCTGCGTTGATCGAGACCGACGAGACCGTGGGTGTCGTGAACGGCGATCCCGCGGTGGTGGTGGCGGGCTCGGGCGAAGCGCTGGCCGTCTGGAAGCGCTCCACCGGCAGCAGCGCGTCGCTATGGACCAACCGCGCCAATGCGGGCGGTACCTGGGGCACCGCGGCCGAGCTCGTGCCGGATGCGGGCACCGCGCAGTCGATCGGTGCGCACGACCTCGCGATCGACGCAGGCGGCAACGCGCTGCTGGCCTGGGGCCAGGCCGACCTGCCCGGCGGCGGCAATCAATGGGAAAGCGCGGTGTGGTTCAAGCGCTTCTCGGCGGGTGCCTGGCAAAGCGGCATCGCGCGCGTCGGCGCGCCGTTCACGTCGACGCAGGCCTTTCTCAGCACGCCCGCGCTGCGCATGAACGCGGCCGGTGCGGCAGTGCTGAGCTGGGGGCGGCTCGACAACGCGCTCATGGCTTCGACGGCGGCTCCGGGTGCTGCGTTCGGTGCGGGGAGCGTGGTGCGGGCGGCGGCCTCGCGGGCGTTGAGCAGCCTGCCTGCGTTGGGGATCGACGATGCGAGCAATGCGTTCGCTGCTTGGGCGCAGGCGAATGACCTGGGGACGTCGGACCTCTATGCGGCGCGGCATGCATTGGGTGGGGGCTGGGGGGCGCCTGCGCTGCTGGAGAGCACGGATGAGGCGGCCGCTGCGCCCGATCTGGGGATGAACGAGCTGGGGAATGCGGTGCTGGCCTGGCAGCAGTTCGAGGCGGGGAGCGGGACGCGGGTGATGGTTCGGGGGTATGGGTCGGGGAGGTAGCACTTGCAGACGGGAGGCATCACTCCTCTGCAAACCGCGGGGCGCTGCGCGCGGACATCGGCTGGCGCATTCTCCGAAGGGTTGCGCCATTGCCGATGACCCCGGCCCCGCTCAAGGAACGAACGCTGGCGTTTCACCGTGGATGTAATTCGTCAGCACACCGATTCCCTCGATCTCGACCTCGAACCTGTCGCCTTGCCGCAACCACAGCGGCGGCTGGCGCGACTGTCCGACGCCGCTGGGCGTGCCCATGACGATCACATCACCCGCGGCCAGGGTCATGCACTCGGCGAGGATGGCGATGGTCCGGTCCACGGGGAAGATCATGTCGCTCGTGTTGCCGTCCTGCACCGTTTCGCCATTGAGACGGCCTCGAATACGCAGCCCCGCGGCCCCGGGCGGCAGTTCGTCGGCGGTGACGAGCACGGGGCCGAAGGCACCCGTGGCGTCGAAATTCTTGCCGATCGTCCATTGCGGCGTGCGGCGCTGGTAGTCCCGCACCGACAGGTCGTTGAAGCAGCTGTAGCCGAACACGTACCGCAGCGCATCTTCGCGCCGCACATGGCGCGGCACGTCGCGGGCGATCACGACGGCCAGTTCCGCTTCGAAGTCGAACTGCGTCGACACCTTCGGCAGGATTGCAGGCTCGAAACCGCCCATCAGCGAACGCGCGCTGCGCAGGAAGAACCACGGGTACTCGGGCTCCGCACGCCCGCCCTCCTTGGCGTGGTCGCGGTAGTTCAGGCCGAGACAGACCACGGTCACGGGATCCGTCACGGGCGGGGCAAGGCGCAGGCCGCCCAGCGAGTGGCGCGAGCCGGTCTGGCGCGCGATCGCCGCCGCGGCATGCAGATCCAGACCCTGCTCGAGCGCGCTGCGCAGATCCCCGCCCAGACTGATCCAGTCGTCGCCTTCGATCACGCCGACGACGGCGCGACCCGCTTGTTTCACGGTCGCCAGACGCATGAGATTCCTGTGGTGAGTTGATTCATGAACGGTGTGCCTGCCTCGATGCGAAGCCGGGGCCGGGGTCGGGGTCGGGCAACGCATCGATCGCGGGGGCCAGCCGGCGCTGGGTCGGCCAGAGGGCCCAGCCCCAGCGCTGAGCGGCCAGGCCCCAGAGTCCCTGCGGCGCCCACACCATCACCGCCATCGCGATGCCGCCGAGCAGAAGTTGATACCAGGCGCCCTGCGCGGCAAACAGCTCGCGCAGCAGGAAGAACACCAGCGCCCCGACCAGTGGCCCTTCGATGCTGCCGATCCCGCCGATGACGACGATGAAGATGACGCTGGCCGTCCAGTCGCCGAGGCTGAAGGCCGCCGATGGCGACATGCGCAACTTGTTGAGAAAGATGAGCGCGCCGATCACGCCGGTGACCGCCGCCACCACGAGGTACACCGCCAGCTTCACGCGCCGCGTGTCCACCCCCAGGCCGGCGGCCGCGGTCTCGTTGTCGCGCAGCGCGGTGAGGGCCAGGCCCTGGCGCGAGCGCAGCCACAACACCACCAGAAGCGTGGTGCCGAAGGCCAGCAGCAATGCCACCCACCAGACGCGCTGGATGCGCTCGTCGGCGTTCTCGGCCATCGCACGCACCACCGCGGCCGGCAGGCTGAGCCCGGACGCGCCACCCAGCGATTCGCTGCGCGAAACCAGCAGCATCGCGCTCTCCGCCAGCACCCAGCTGCCGATCGCGAAAGAAGCGCCGCGCAGGCGGAACAGCAAGGGCGCCGACAGCAGGGACAGGGCCGCGGCGGCCAGTCCGGCCAGCGGCATGCCCATCCATACGGGAAGGCCCAGGTGGATCGCCGTCGCATAGAGCGTGTAGCCACCCACGCCCACGAAGAGCTGCTGGCCGATGGACATCAGCCCCGCATAGCCGGCCAGCAGGTTCCAGAGCTGTGCCAGCGCGATGATGTAGGCGAACTCCACCGCGCGCAGCAGCGGGGCGCGCTCCAGCCATGATGGCGCGGCGGCAAGCACCACGAAGACCAGCGCGAAGAAGAGCCAGGTGATGGCATGGCGATCCAGTTTCATCGGTTCACTTTCCCTTGGCGATCAGGCCCTGCGGGCGTGTCACCAGCAGCACGAAGAACAGCACGTGGCCGGCCAGGGTTTCCAGCGCCGGGTCGAGCGCCGCGCCCACTGCCTGCGCGACGCCGAGCAGCACCGCTCCGAGAAAGGTGCCCCAGATCGATCCCATGCCGCCGATGATCACGGCCTCGAAGGCGAACAGCAGGCGCGCCGGGCCGGCGAGCGGCGTGAACTGCGTGCGCACGGCCATGAACACCGCCGCCACCGCGCACACGGCGAGCGCCGTGCCCATCGCCAAGGCGTACACCCGCCTGGGCTCGTAGCCCATGTGCGACAAGGTGCGCGGATCGTCCGCCGCGGCGCGAAAGGCGCGGCCGGTGCCCGTGCGGAAGAACAGCGCATGCAGCAGCGCGAGCAATGCCACGGCCGAGACGAACATCAACAACGGCAGCACTCCCACGGCCAGGCCCGGCAGCATCTCGAGGCTCTGCACTTCGATGGGGCCCGCCTGCAGCTTGCGGTTGTCGGCACTGAAAGCCTGCAGCAGGCCGTTCTGCAGCACGATGGAGAGCCCGAAGGTCACGAGCAGCGGAGGCAGCTCGCCGCCCTCCAGCACGCGGTTGAGCAGCCCGCACTGCAGGCCGTAGCCGAGCACGAACATCAGCGGCACGACGATGACGAAGGTCGCCAGCGCCGGCAGCCCGAAGGCATCCGCGGCGACCAGGGCCGCGAAGCAGGCGAACATCACGAGGTCGCCGTGCGCCAGGTTGACGATGCGCAGGATGCCGAAGCTCATCGACAGCCCGGCGGCGAACAGCGCGTACAGGCCGCCGGTGAGAATGCCCTGGATGACGATGCCGAGCCACTCAAGCATGGTGCGCTCCAAAGTAGGCTTCGCTGACGGCCTCGCGCGTGAGCGTGGCGGGCGTTCCCTCGAGCACCACCCGGCCTTCGCGCAGGCAGTAGATGGTCCTTGCCTGCGTCAACGCCAGTGCGGTGTTCTGCTCCACCAGCACCACCGACGTCCCGGCCGCCGTGATCGCGGGAAGCTGGTCGTAAATGGAACGCACAACCAATGGGGACAGGCCCAGCGAGATCTCATCGCACAGCAGCAGGCGCGGGTTGGACATGAGCCCGCGGCCGATGGCCGCCATCTGCTGCTGGCCACCCGACAGCGAGTGCGACGGTGCGTGGCGCTTTTCCTCGAGCACCGGGAACAGCCCGTAGACACGCCGCAACGTCCAGGGGCCGGGTCGGCCCGACGCGGCGCCGATCCGCAGGTTCTCCTCGATGCTCAATGACGGGAACAGCTTGCGCCCCTCCGGCACGAGCGCGAGACCCGCCCTGGCGATGGTCGCAGGCGTGCACCCCAGGAGCTCCGTGCCGCCGAGGCGCACGCTGCCGCTGGCACGCACAAGGCCGGCGAGGCTGTCGAGCAGGCTGGACTTGCCGGCGCCATTGGCGCCGACCAACGCGACGACACTGCCTTCGGACACGCGCAGGTCCACGCCATGCAGCACCTGCAGGTCGCGCTGCCATGCCTCGAGCCCGCGCACGTCGAGCAATACCTCGCTCATGGCTCCACCCCCATGTACACGCGTTGCACCTCGGCATCGGCCATCACCTGCGCGGCCGGACCATCGGCGAGCCTGGCGCCGAAGTTCAGCACCATCAGGCGTTGCGCAAAAGACAGCAGCACGTGCACCACATGCTCGATCCAGATGATCGCCACGCCCTCGGCGTGAATGGAGCGGATCAGCCGCAGGAGCTCCTGGCATTCGTCGTCGGTCAGCCCGCCGGCAATTTCGTCGAGCAGCAGCAGGCGCGGCCGGGTGGCCAGCGCCCGTGCCAGTTCGAGGCGCTTGCGATCGAGCAGGCGCAGGCTGCCCGCAGGCAGGTCGGCCTTGGCCAGCAAACCGGTCTGCTCGAGCACGCGCGCGCAGTGGTCGCGCGCCGCGCGCTCCTTCATCCCGGCGGCAAAGCTCGCGCCGACGAGCAGGTTCTCGAACACCGTCATCTGGGTGAACGGCTGCGGCACCTGGTACGAGCGGCAGATGCGCAACCGCGCGCGCTGCGTGGCCGAACAGCGCGTGACATCGCGGCCGCCGAAGACGATGCGCCCCGCGTCGGGCCGCACGACGCCGGTGATCAGGTTGAACAGGGTGCTCTTGCCCGCGCCGTTCGGACCGATCACGCCGAGCGCCTCGCCGGGACCGAGCGCGAACCCCAGCCCATCGGTCACCTTGAGCGCACCGTAGGATTTGTGAACCCCTTCCAGCAACAGACCCGCCATCGTGTGTCTCCTGCGTCAGGCCAGGGGGCGAAGCTTGCCGGTCGTCGGCACGGCCGGCGCGGCGTCGTTGGACACGATGTCGAGGTCCATCCTGAACTTGCCGCCCGGCTTCCATTGGCCGGTGACGAGCGCGATGGTCGACACGTTCTTCACCGGCCCCTTGGCGAAGTTGACCGGTCCCGCCAAGGTCTGCAACTGGGTCGCCTTGATCGCGTCGCGCACGGCGGCGGGCTTGAAAGGATCCCCGCTGCGCTTGAGCGCATCGACGCCCACTTCGAAAAGCGCGTGAATCCATCCGAGCGGCGGCGTCCACTGCTTCCTGGCCTGGGCCTCCCACGCGTCGGCCACCTGGGCCGACGAAGCGCCGGTCAGCGACGAGCGGAACGGGTGATGGCGCGACCACACGACTTCGGCGGTGAGGCCGTCCCCGGCCGCGCCGAGGTTGTCCACCGCGGCAGGAAACACCAGCGCCTTGGCGACCGTCGCGATCTTCGGCTTGAAGTTCTGCTGGCGCGCCTGGTTCCAGAAGGTCGTGAAGTCGGGTGGGTTCAGCACACCAGTGACGATGTCGACGCCGGCCTTCTTGAATGCCGTGATCTGTGGCGCGAAGTTGTCGGTACCGGCCTGAAAGCGGCCGAGGTCCACCAGCTTGTAGCCTGCCTTGGTCAGCGCGGCGGGCAGGCCATGCACCTTGTGCGACCATGCCTCGCCGTCGGCGTCATTCGGGAACAGCAGGCCCACGGTCTTGTTGGTGGGCAGCTTGCTCCACAGGGCCGTGTAGGCCGCGATCCCGTCGCCCAGGCCGAAGAAGAAGTGGTAGGTCCAGTCGAATCCCTTCGCCGGCGTGCCGCCGCGGCCGAAGTACCAGGCCTCCCACGGGGCGGCGGTCGAGATGCAGGGCACTTCGGCGAGTTCGCATTGATCGCCCACCGGATTGGTGGTGTCCGGCGTGGCGGCGCACAGCATCAGGTGCACCTTGCTCTGATTGATCAGATCGGCGGCGACCTCGGCGGCGCGGTTGGGGTTGGACTGGCTGTCCTTCACGAGGATCTCCACCGGATAGACCTTGCCGCCCACGGCGAGCCCCCCCTTGAGTGCCTCGCGCACCTGCGCGATCGTGAAGTTGTCGGTCTCGCCGAAGGCGGCCAGCGCGCCGGTCTGCGGCGACACGTAGCCGATGCGGATGCTGCCGCCAGGCTGTGCCTGCGCCGCCGTCGCGCCGCCCAGGGCCAGCGCCGACAAACCCTGCAACAGCAGGCGCCGGGACACTTCGTTCGAACCATTCATGGAAGACTCCGTTCTTGTGGATGTATCGGACAGATGCAAGGGATGGCCTTCACTCGAGCTCGTACTCGACCGTGACCTCGAGCGCCACGCCGAAGGGCATGGCGTTCGATCCGATGTTCACGCGGGCATGGGCGCCGCGCTCCGGTCCGAACACGCGTGTCAGCAGGCCGGAACAGCCATCGGCCACCACGGTCTGGTCCCTGAAGTCGGGCGTGCTCAGGCTCACGACGGTCACGCGCAGGACATGTCGGATCCGCGACAACTCACCCAGCGCGGCCTTGGCGAAACGCAACGACCGGAGGCAGGCGAGCTCGGCGAACTTCGCGCCCTTGGCGTCGCCTTTCAGGTCCTCGCCGAAGCGCCCCTTGAGCCAGGCATCCTTCGGCCCGAACTCGCCGTTGACGTCTTGCGGCGCGGCGGAAGACACGAGCAGCAGCTTGCCGCTGGAATTGCCGTTCACGTAGTTGCCGAAGGGCTTGGGTGGAGGTTCGTTGATCTGCGGATAGCCGAGGCTCAGCAGACGCTGCTCGGGCGTTTCGGCGTGACTCGCGGCCGCGAACAGTGCCAGCGTCAATGCAAGGGAGACGGAGAGAGTCTTCATGGATGGTCCTGCGGTGCACGGCGAGCGATGCGCGGAGGAACGCTCCCGGAACCGCATCGGCATGGGGTGGAGGGAAAGCGGGCGCTTCATCGGGAGGCCTGTTCCGAAGCGCTTGCGGCGAACGGCAGGTCCAGCGGCCCTGCGCCCCGGAACTCGCCGTTCACGTACAGCAGCGGCGTGCCGGTGTCCCGGTGGCTGATGTGCCGGATCTCGCCAATGACGATGGCGTGCGTGCCGGTCATGAGCATCTGGTCGACGGTGCAATCGAACGAGGCTTGCGCCAGCTCCAGCAAGGGTGCACCGGTAGCGGCCTGGGTCCAGCGCTCGCCGCCGTCGAATGGATCCGCACCCGAGGCCGTCGCGAAGCGGCGAGCCAGCGCCTCGTGCTCGGCACCGAGCACGTTGACGGCCATCACGCGGCTCTCGGCGATCATGCGGTAGCTGCGCCCCGAGAGATTGATGCACGCCAGGATGCGAGGCGGCTGCGCCGTCAACGAGCACACCGCGGTGGCCGTGAGGCCGCCACGCTCGCCGTTCAGGCACGTGGTCACCACATGCACGTGGCCGGCCAGACGGCGCATCGCATTGCGGAACGTCGCCAGGGCCTCCTCGGCGCGAAGGTAGGACGACGGACCGGCCGCCATCGCCATCTCGGGCCTCGGCATCCAGGTGGATTGGGCGCTCATCGTGCGCTCGCTCAATCGGTGGTGGCAGGCGATGCCACGCTGTCGAGGATGCCGTCGACCATCGCCGTCGACGCGTTCCAGTCGTAGTTGCCGAAGCAGCGCATGTGCTGCACGAACGGCGGCCCCGAATAGAACATCTCGTACTGCGTGTGGCGGGAGCCGAACTCCGAGCCCAACGCATCCCAGGCCAGCTTCATCAGCTTGACGCGGCCCACGGGCGTGGTGGCGCCGGAGCGCTGGGTGGCTTCGATCATCGCGACCATTTCCGGATTGGAAAAGTCGGCCACCGACGAGGGCAGCATGATCACGCCACCGCCCACCAGGCCGCGGATCTCGTTGACGAAAAGCGGATAGAGCTCCTGGCCGATGGAGGTGGCCGAGTACACCCGCGCCGCCTTCGGGACCCATGCGATGCCGCGCCGCACCGGATCGCTGGCCAGCGAGCGGAACGCGCCTTCCACCGCCATCGCCTGCGCGGCCAGCTTGCCGAGGGTGTCCTGGATGGGCGGGAAGTTGATGACGCCCGTCGTCTCCGTCACTCGGCGCGCCACGCCCAGCAGGAATTGCAGCTTCACGCTCAGCCGGGCCTGGCTCTGCAGGTTCATCAGCGCCTCGGCGGCCGTCCGGTGGAACAGCGCGTTGACCAGGTCTGGCCGCTTGTAGATGAACACCCGTTCCCAGGGCACCTTGACATCGTCGAAGAAGACGAGCGCGTCGTTCTCGTCGAAGCGCGTGGCCAGCGGGTAGTCGAAGCCGGAGCTGGCCGCGGCCTCGTACGAGCGGCGCGACAGCGTGCGCACGCCCTTGGCGCCCATCGGGACTGCGAAGGACAACGCGTAGTCGGTGTCCTCGGGCTTGAGCGGGTTCTGCACACCGACGAAGCACTCCTGCGCCAGCGTGGCCGAGGTGCCCAGCATCTTCGCGCCCCGCACGGTGATGCCTTGGGCGTCCTCGTCGACGACGCACAGCGAGTGGTACTTGCTGCCCTGGGCACCGACGTCCTTCGAGCGGTCGCCCTGCGGGTTGACGATGGTGTAGGTCATCGCCACGTCGTTGTCGCGAGCCCATTCGTAATAGCCGACCAGCGCCGCGGCACGCTGCGTGTCGTAGGTCTCGAGCACCTCGATGCCGGCCATCATGCCGACCAGCGCCGACGGCACGTGATCGGGCGAACGACCCAGCCAGCCGCCGGTCTGGCGGGCGATCGCCACATGGCCGTCCGCGCGCTTCTTCAACAGTTCGGGCGTGGTCGGTATCTCCCAGGCGAAGCTGACGTCGCGGCCGTTGCCGGGCGAGCGGAAAGTCATCGTCTCGGGGTTGGCCTGCTGGAAGTCGTACAGGCCGGCCACCGTGCGCACGGCGTTGCGGAAAGCCGGATGGTCGACGTGATCGGCGATGCACTCGCCGTCGATGTAGACAGCGCGGCCGTCGCGCAGGCTGTCGATGTAGTCGTGACCGTTTCGGCTGGTGGTGCTCATGGATGCTCCTCGGGGTTGTTGTCAGGCGATGGGTTCGAAGGCCGGTGCCATCGATCCGGTGTCGAAGAAGTCGGTCAGTGAAACGATCCGGTCGCCCCGGGTGCGCCAGATCTGCGCCCAGGGCACATCGAACACCCGCCCGGTCGCCTTGACCCGCGAACGCTCGCGGCCGAGCACGACGACCGTGTCGCCGGCATCGATGAACTCGGACGCCTCGAACAGCTGGACCTCGAAGCTGCGGCCGATCCGCTCGAAGAAGCGCGCGATAGCCGCGCGCCCCGCGTGGCGTCCGGCGAGCGGGTTGGATGCCGGACCGTGGAACTCGACCCAGGCGTTCTCGGCGAAGAGCGCCAGCGCTTCTTCGAAGCGGCCGTCACCGACGAACGCGTGAAACTTTTTGACGATGTGCATGGACATGGCTGCGCCCGGCCCCGCTTCACGGGGCATCGAAAAGAACGGTGAAAAATCAGGAAAGAACGGTCAGTCGAGACGGATGCGTTCGTCCCATGGCGAGGCGCGGCTCCAGTTGACGCACACGCTCTGCCGCCGCATGTAGCCTTTCCAGGCATCCGAGCCCGCGGTGCGCCCGCCGCCCGTCTCCTTTTCGCCGCCGAAGGCGGCGCCGACATCGGCACCGGTGGTGCCCATGTTGACCTTGGCGATGCCGCAGTCGCTGCCGGCCGCGGACAGGAAGCGCTCGATGTTCGACACGTCCTGGCTGTGGATGCCCGAGGCCAACCCCTGCACCACGCCGTTGTGCATCTCGATCGCTTCGTCGAGCGTGTCGTACTCGATCACGTAGACGATCGGCGCGAAGGTCTCATGCTGAACGCATGGCCAATCGTTCCGGGCGCCGACGATGAGGGTCGGCTCGACGTACCAGCCCGGCCGGTCGATGCGCCTGCCGCCGAATGCGATCCGGCCCCCGAGAGCGGTGGCCTGGGCCACCGCATCCTCGAAGTGACCGACGGCCGCCCGGTCGATCAGCGGGCCGACCACCGCGTCGAGCTCGCGCGGATCGCCGACCTTGATCTGCGCGAACGAAGCCGCCAGCAGTTCGACGAGGCGCGATGCCACGCCTCTTTGCACGAGGATGCGGCGCGTGCTGGTGCAGCGCTGGCCGGTGGTGCCGACCACGCCGAACGTGATGGAGCGCGCCGCGAGCTTCAGGTCGGCCGTTTCGTCGACGATGCAGCCGTTGTTGCCCGAGCACTCGAGCATGTAGCGCCGCCCCAGTTGCGAGCCCACCACCTGCGCCACCTTGCGGCCCACGCCACTGGAACCGGTGAACGAGACGAGCGCGATGCGCGCGTCGCTCAGCAGTTGCTCGGCGACCGCGTTGTCGTTCGGAATCGCGAGCGAGAACACGCCTTCGTGCCCTTGCTCCTTCATGGCCCCGTTGGCCAGGTGCTGCAGCGCAATGGCAGTGAGCGGCACCTTGGGACTGGGCTTCCAGATCACCGTGTTGCCGCCGATGGCGGCCAGGAAGCCGTTTTGCGCCCACACGGCGGCGGGAAAGTTGTACGCCGAGATCACGGCGGCCACGCCAAGCGGCAGCCACTGGTCGTACATCCGATGGCCGACGCGCTGCGACTGCTGGGTAAAGCCGTAGAGCATGCGCGACTGGCCGGCCGCGAGCGTGGCCATGTCGATGACTTCCTTGACCTCGGCCTTGCCTTCCATCACCGACTTTCCGGTGTCGATGGCAACCAGTTGGCCCAGCAGCGTGTGGTGCTCCTTCACCAGTTCGCCGATGCGCAGCACCAGCTCCCCACGCACCGGCGCGGGCACCATGCGCCAGCGTCGATAGGCCGCCGCGGCATTCGCGATCACGCGCTCCAGGTCCTCGGCGCTGGCTGCAACCACGCCGGCAGTGGCTTCACCCGAGGCCGGGTTCACTGCCTCGAAGCTCGCCACGCCCTCGAGGGTGGACCAGTCGTCGGCACTGCCTGCGCACGCGCCGGCGTTCAGCGGCATCAAGCGCAGCGCTTGAAGGGTGGTCGCGATTTCAAACATCTTGCTTGTCCTGCAGGTCGGTGGAAAGGAAGCCGCCAATGGTCGCGTCGGTGTGGAACACGGGCTTCTCGTAGTAATGCGGGCCGTCGTAGATCTCGATCAGCACGCTGCGCTCGTGCGCGACGGTCGGACCGTGCGGATGGTCCTTGGGATTCATGTAGAACGAGCCCGGCTTCAGGTGCAGCTTCGAGTCGGTGTACTCGTACTCGCCCTGCAGGCAATACATGAACTGATTCGATGCGTGCGAATGCTTGACCGGAATCCGCCCGCCCTTCTCGTACTCCAGCAGCGCGATGCTCGCGCCGGTGTCCGGATGCTTCCAGAGAAAGTACTGGCGGAAGCCGTACTCCGGGAAATCGATCCATTTCGCGGGGTCGAGCTCGGTGGTGTGCAACAGCACTTCGAGCGTGGGAGGCAAGGCGGAGGTGTTCATGGTGCGAGGCCATCAAAGTCTGCCGGGCGCCCGGCGGCGACCCAGCGGTGGTATTCGGCACGGCTTTCGGGGGTGCCGGGAAACAGGCCATACAGCGCACGTCCGCGCGGGATCTGCGTCTCGACGAAGAACTCGTACTGCGTCTGCTGGTAGGCCACCTCGGCCACCTCGGCGGCCAGGTGCGAGGGAATCGCGACGACGCCCTCGTCGTCGCCGACGATGACATCTCCCGGATAGACCGCAACCCCGGCACAGCCCACGGGCTCGCACAGCGCCAGGGGATGCAGCGCGATCGGCGTGGCCGGCGGCGCGTTCCCGCGCTGGAAAGCCGGCAAGCCGAGGCGCGCGATCGACGGGGTGTCGCGAAAGCCGCCATCGGTGACGATGCCCTTCACGCCACGCTGCGCGAGCCGCGCCACCATGATGTCGCCCGCCGACGCACTGCGGGTGCTGCCGCCGGCGTCGATCACCAGCACATGGCCGGCCGGGCATTCCTCGATGGCACGGCGGTGCGGGTTGTCATTGCGCTGGTAGTTGGCCATCGTGTCGATGTCCTCGCGCGCCGGGATGAAGCGAAGCGTGTAGGCAGGCCCGACCATGCGGGGCAGGCCGGCACGCACGACGGACAGACCCAGCAGGTAGGCGCGGCTCAAGCCGTGGCGCTGCAGCAGAACATTGGCGATGGTGGACGCGCCGCATTGTTCGAGCAGCCCGCGCGTGGTGTCGTCCAACGGGACAGGCGTGGGCTGCATCATGCGGCGACCTCCAGTTCGGCCGGCCGGCCGCCCAGGCCCGGGTGCGCCACGGCCTCGATCTCGACCAGAACGCCTGGTTGCAGCGAACTCACCTCGACCAGGGTGGCCGCCGGAAAGCAGCGCCGCGCGCCATCGGCCTCCAGAAATTCGCGTCGTGCGCGCCAGACCGCCTCGCGCCTGTCGATGCGCGTCAGATAGAGGTTCAGCTTGACGATGTCGCCCCGGGTCGCGCCGGCGGCGGCGAGCAGGTGATCCATGCGACGGAAGATCGTCGCGGCCTGCGTGTATTCGTCGTCGCCCACCACCCGGCCTTCGCGGTCGCGCGAGGTCAGACCCGAGAGGTAAACGACATCACCGGCTCGCAGGCAGTTGGACCACATTCCGGGCGCGGCCTCGGCCACCTCCGGACTGACGATGCGCTGAATGGCGGTCACGAGAAAAACTCCTTGGCGGGCGCCATGCCCCATTGCGTCGTCTCGTCGGCCGCGCCACTGAAGATGCTCGGCTGGTGCGCATGGTTGACGATGTCGCCGTCGGTGTAGTGCTCGACGCGAAAGCCCGCCGGATCGCGCCAGTAGTCGTAGATCTGGCTGCCCAGCAGATGGCGGCCCACGCCGCAGTCGAGCTGCCAGCCCCGTTCCGACAGGTGGTCGTGGGCGGCCATCACATGGTCCAGGTCCTGCATTTCGAAGGAGACGTGGTGAACGCCGACGCTGTCGCTCTGCAGCACCAGAAGGCAATGATGGTCGACGAGTTCCGAGCCGCGATCCACGCGCAGGAAGGTGCCCGTGGCATCCCGGGCATCGCCGGTCGGAGGACCGAAATGATCGGAGGGCAGGAGACCCAGCCGCTCGCGCAGCCACGCCACCGAGGCTGCGTGGTCGCTCACGTGGAGCACCACGTGGCCCAGGCGCAGTGCCGGTGCCGGCTCGGGCCGCTGCCTCACGCTCGCATTGGCGCGCTGCTTGCGCTGTCCGGCGTTGAATGCGAACGGTGGCCGCACGCCGAATGCATGCGGCGGCTCGACATCCCACACGGCATCGATCTCGAAGCCGTCCGGCATGGTCATGCGCACCAGGTGCCCACTGGCCGCACCGTCCAGCGGACGCAACGGCGAGGAGCCCGGCAGAGCCGCGAGGCGTTCCAGCGCGGCGACCGACTCGACCGCAAAACCGATGCCGATGAAGCGGTTCGTCGGGCCGTGCGCCGCTTCGTAGACGAAGGGCGCCGCATGGACGGCACGCATGCGCAGCATGCTCGCGTCTCGTTGCACCGTGACCAGGCCGAAATCGCTCATGAAGACCTCGGCCTGGTCCAGGTCGGTCAATTGATAGCGCGCGTAGAGGATGTCGTAGGCCAATGTCACGGTGTGCTGCATCGAGATGGGATGGAAGAAGTATCCCGAAGGAGGCATTCGCCATCCAATGAATTCATCGGAAAATGAGATAACCAAATACTCATATCGATGACGATGGCCAAGCTCGACTGGTACGTGCGCGCAAACCTCAAGTTTCGGCACCTGCAACTTCTCGTCGCGCTGGACGACTTCCGCAACATGGGCAAGGTGGCGGCGCTCCTCAACGTGACCCAGCCTGCGCTGTCGAAGACCTTGGCCGAGCTCCAGAGCGGTCTGGGGGTCAAGCTCTTCGAACGAACCGGGCGCGGCCTGCGGCCCACCGACTACGCGACCGTGCTGATCCGCCATGCCCGCAGGATGCTGCAGGAGCTGGCCGAAGCGGGCGACGAACTGCACGCCGTGGCCACGGGGACGGCACGCCGCATGCGCATCGGCACGCAGCCCGCGTCCGCATCGTGGCTGCTTCCCCAAGCGCTGGCGCGAATGAAGAGAGAGGCGCCCGATGCGTCGATATTCGTACGCGAGGGCACGATGGACCTGTTGCTCACCGAACTTCGGATGGGCAATCTGGACGCGTTGGTCGGCACGCTGCCCCCGAGAAGGGAAAACTCGGACCTCGAGGAGAAGGCGCTCTTCGACGACGCCACCGGGCTGGTGGTTCGGCACGGCCATCCGCTGACGCAGCAACGGGCGCCGGGCTGGGCCGATGTCGCACGCTACCCTTGGGTATTGCCTCCGCCGGAGTCGCTGCTGCGCCAGCCGCTGCTCGTTGCATTCAGCGCCAACGGCGTGGAACCTCCGACGAACTACATCGAGACCCTTTCGCTGAACGTTTCGCTGCAGTACCTGCAGGCCAGCGATGCCGTGGCGACTCTGCCCGTGACCGTGGCGAAAAGGCTCGAGTCCTCCGGAATCATCCAGATGCTGCCGCTTCGCCTGTCCAGACTGATGCGACCCGTCGGAGTCATGTGGCTGCGCGCGCAGGCGCCGGTTTCGTCCCTGCGGCTTTTGACCACGGCCCTGGAACAGGCGGCGGAAGAGTTGTTGAGCTGATCAGCCAGCGCTGGCCGATCGCGCACAAAAAAAGTCCCGTCGCAGGGACTGCGCGGGACTTTCTGAAACTTGCACGGATCGATTCTGGCGGAGAGTGTGAGATTCGAACTCACGGACGGTCGCCCGTCGGCAGTTTTCAAGACTGCTGGTTTAAACCACTCACCCAACTCTCCGGAGCCGGCGATTCTATGCCGACCTCGGCCCGTGCTCAGTCCTCGGGCAGGAACAGGGTCTGCAGGTCGCTGAGGAAATCGAGCCCGCGCTCGGTGGGCCATACGCGGCTCAGGTCGCGTTCGACGAGGCCCTTGCGCTCGGCCTCCTCCAGACCGCGCTGGATCGCGGTGAAGGCCAGGCCGGTGCGCTCCCCGAACTGCATCAGCGTGAAGCCGGCCTTCAGGCGCATGGCGTTCAGCATGAATTCGAACGGCAGGTCGGCCAGCGCGACCTCGTCGCTCTGCGCGACGGCGGTGCCGGCACGGGCGTTGTCCATGTACAGGCGCGGTTCGCGAAAGCGCACCTGGCGCACGATGCGATGGGCGAAGCTGAGCTTGCTGTGGGCGCCGGCACCGATGCCGAGGTAGTCGCCGAACTGCCAATAGTTGAGGTTGTGCGCGCAGGTGTGGCCGGGCCGCGCATAGGCCGAGACTTCGTAGCGCGACATGCCGATGGCGCCGGTGCGTTCGGTGATGCGGTCGAGCATGGCGTAGGCGATGTCGTCCTCGGGCAGCTGCGGCGGGAACTTGGCGAACCAGGTGTTCGGCTCGATGGTGAGGTGGTAGACCGACAGGTGCGGCGGCGCGAGCGCGAGTGCCTGCGTGAGGTCGGCGTCGAGCTGCTCGAGCGACTGGCCCGGCAGCGCGTACATGAGGTCGAGGTTGAAGGTGTCGAACGAGGCCGCGGCCTCCTCGGCGGCGGCGATCGCCTGGGCGCGGTCGTGCACGCGGCCCAGCGCCTTCAGGTGCTCGTCGTTGAAGCTCTGCACGCCCAGCGACAGCCGGGTGACGCCGGCCGCGCGGTAGGCGCGGAAGCGGTCGCGCTCGAAGGTGCCGGGGTTGGCCTCGAGCGTGATCTCGCAGTCGGGCGTGAGCTTCAAGCGCGCGCGCACGTCGCCCAGCAGGCGGTCGATGGCCTGGGGCGAGAACAGGCTCGGGGTGCCGCCGCCGATGAAGATGGCCTGGACGCCACGGCCCCAGATCAGCGGCAGCGCGGCGTCGAGGTCGGCAATGAGCGCGTCGATGTACGCGGACTCGGGCATGCCGTCGGCCTCGGCGGTGCTCGTGGCGCGCCACTCGTGGGAATTGAAGTCGCAGTACGGGCACTTGCGCAGGCACCACGGCAGGTGGATGTACAGCGTGAGCGGCGGCAGCGCCGTCAGCTGCAGCGGGCCGGGGCGCATCCAGTGCAGCACGTCGTTGGCATGCGGCGCGCCGACCGGCGCCGCGGGCTGGATGGGAACGACGGACGAGGGAGCGCTCACAGCCATCGCTCGCGCATCAGCGCCAGCATGGCGCGCGCGGCCTGGCCGCGGTGGCTGTGGGCGTTCTTCACCTCGGGCGTGAGCTGGGCGAAGGTCTTGCCGAAGGCGGGCAGGTACATCACGGGGTCGAAGCCGAAGCCGTTGTCGCCGACAGGCGCCGGTGCGATCTCGCCGGCCACGCGGCCCACCGCGATCAGCGGCTCGGGATCGTCGTGCCTGCGCAGCGCGACCAGGGTGCTGACGAGCGCGGCGCGGCGGTTGGCCTGTCCGGCCAGTTGCTCGAGCAGGGCCTTCACGTTGTTGGCATCGCCCTTGGGGTAGCCGAACTGGGTGGCGTAGTAGGCGGTGTCGACGCCCGGCAGGCCGCCGAAGGCATCGACGCACAGGCCGGCGTCGTCGGCGATGGCGGGCAGGCCGGTGGCGGCGCTGGCGTGGCGCGCCTTGGTCAGCGCGTTCTCGACGAAGGTGCGGAACGGCTCATCGGCCTCGCTCACGCCGAGCTCCGACTGCCGCACGAGCGTGACGTCGAGTTCGGCGAAGAGCTGCTGCAGTTCGGCCAGTTTGCCGGCATTGTTGGAAGCCAGGACGAGTTTCATACGTGGAAAGGAATAACGACGGCGGCCTTCTGCGGGCCGCAGTTCATGGCTGCTACTTCGACTGCAGGGCCTGCTGCTGCAGGACGACGAGTTCGCCGATGCCCTTCTCGGCCAGGCCCAGCAGCAGGTTCATCTCCTCGCGCGTGAAGGCCACGCCCTCGGCCGTGCCCTGCACTTCGACGAAGTGGCCGGCGCCGGTCATGACGACGTTCATGTCGGTGTCGCAGGCGGAGTCCTCGGAGTACTCGAGGTCGAGCAGCGGCGTGCCGCCGACGATGCCCACCGAGATGGCGGCGACATGGCCCTTGATCGGCGAAGCGGCCAGCGTGCCGGCGGCGATCAGCTTGTTGACGGCATCCTGCGCGGCGACGAAGGCGCCGGTGATGGCGGCGGTGCGGGTGCCGCCGTCGGCCTGCAGCACGTCGCAGTCGAGGTGGATGGTGCGTTCGCCGAGCGCGGCGAGGTCGAACACGGCGCGCATCGAGCGGCCGATGAGGCGCTGGATTTCCTGCGTGCGGCCGGTCTGCTTGCCCTTGGCGGCCTCGCGGCTGCTGCGGGTGTGGGTGGCGCGCGGCAGCATGCCGTATTCGGCCGTGACCCAGCCTTCGCCGCTGCCCTTCTTGTGCGGTGGCACCTTCTCCTCGACCGAGGCGGTGCACAGCACGCGGGTCTGGCCGAACTCGATCAGCACCGAGCCCTCGGCGTGGATGGTGAAGCCGCGCGTGATGCGCACGGGGCGCAACTGGTCGGCGGCGCGGCCGCCGCTACGGGTGAAAGCTGTCATGGTCTGATGAAGAAAAAGGAAGGGAAAAACACGGGCGCGCCCTCGAACGGGAAGGCGCGGAACGATTCAGGTCTTGCGGGCCGCCGAACGCCGGATGGCTTCGTTGATCTCGGCGATGGAACGCTCGATGGCGTCCTCGTCGAGGTCCTCGATCTCGTCGTCGGCGAGCATGCCGGCCTGGATGGTCGAGGCGAATACGCCATCGCTGATGCTGTCGGTGGAGATGCCGGGCTCCTCGCCGGGCGCGTCGGGCATTTCCCACTCGAGCGCGATCAGCGTCACGTTGTCGCTGTGCGAGCCGCCCTTGCGCAGCGCCATCTCGGCGAGGTCGGGCGCGGCATCGGACACGGGCTTGCCGGACGACAGGGTGTGCACGATCAGCGCATCGTCGAGCACGCCCCAGACGCCGTCGGAGCACAGCATGATGCGGTCGCCGCGCTGCAGCGCGAGCGGGGCCGACACGTCGAACAGCGGCGTGGTGGGCGAGCCGAGGCAGGTGAGCAGCAGGTTGCGGTTGGCGGGCGAGGACTCGGACACGCCGCGGTGGCGCGGGCGCTCGGCATGCGAATGGTCGAGCGTGCGCACCAGCAGCCGGCCGTCGCGCACGACGTACAGGCGCGAGTCGCCGCAATGCATCCAGGTGGCCATGCCGGCCTGCAGCACGGCCGCGACGACGGTGGTGCGCGGCGTGTCGAGCATCGCCTTGCTGCTGGCGTAGCGCATGATCTGCTGGTGCGCGGCCATCGCCGATTCGGCGAGGAAGGCCTTGGGGTCCTTCACCATCGGGCGCGCCTCGCGCTGGTAGAGCGCGGCCACGGTCTGCAGCGCGATCTGCGCGGCCACCTCGCCCTCGGGATGGCCACCCATGCCGTCGGCCAGCACGAACAGGCCCGATTCGCGCGTGTAGCAGTAGCCCATGCGGTCTTCGTTCTTGAGACGGCCGCCCTTGCGGCTGACCTGGAAGACGGAGAACTTCATGGCCGCGCCTCCAGGCGGGCAAGGATCGAGGAGGCGATGCGCAGCGTCGTCATGCCGGACGGGTCGTCGGTGCCGCCGCGCGGGGCGCGCTCTTCTTGTCGAAGGAGCGGATGTTGTCGATCGAGAGGCGGACCTTCTCGCCCACCGTGAGCTTGGTGTAGCGGCGCTCGCCCTCGCGGCTGAGCTCCTTCTGCAGCGCGAACACGGACTGCGGGCGCGAGAGCGGATCGAGCGACATGCACCACTCGACCACCTCGATGAGGTTGTCGGAATAGACGCCGCGCAGGCGCGACAGCGAGAGGCTCAGGCGGTCTTTCTCGATGCGGCGCGGCGCGTCGTTGGGCGGGTAGCCCTGCATGCAGGCGTAGATGCAGGCGCCGATCGCGTAGATGTCGGTCCAGGGGCCCATCGAGGAATCGCGGCGGTACATCTCGGGCGCGGCGAAGCCGGGCGTGTACATCGGGCGGATGAAGATGCCTTCCTTGCTGAGCACTTCGCGCGCGGCGCCGAAGTCGATCAGCACGGCCCGGTCGTCGTCGGTGACGAAGATGTTGGCGGGCTTGATGTCGAGGTGCAGCATCTTGTACTGGTGCACGATGCGCAGGCCACGCAGGATCTCGTCGAACAGCGAGCGGATGGTCGATTCGCGGAACACCTTCTGCCGCTTGAGGTCGCGCGCGGTGACCACGAAGTCCTGCAGGGTCGCGCCCTCCAGGTAGTTCATGACCATGTAGACGGTCTCGTTCTCGCGGAAGAAGTTGAGCACGCTGACCACCGAGGCATGCGAGATCTGCGCGAGCGAGCGGCCTTCCTCGAAGAAGCTCTTGAGGCCCAGGCGGTACAGCGAGAGCTTCTCGGCCGGCACCTGCGGGGCGAGTTCGCCGGGGCCGCGGGTGGCGAGCGAAGAAGGGAGATACTCCTTGACCGCGACCTGCTGGCCGCTGGGGTCGATGGCCAGGTACACCACCCCGAAACCGCCCGCCGACAACCTGCGAACGATGCGGTAGCCACCGATGATCGTATCGGGCAGCAGAGGTGACGGCTTGACCTTTGACATAATCCGGGAGTTTCGCCCGAAGGCGATGGTGCGGCAAGCGAACGCCGTGCCGGTGCCTCGGTGAATGCAAGCAGAACCACAGAGAGGCGCAATGCCAGTTTACAGCATGACCGGCTATGCCAGCGGCCAGAACGGCCCCTCGGGCAGCCACGCCGAAACCGACGCGCGGCCCTTGGCCGCGGGCCGGCTCGGGGTCGAAATCCGTTCGGTCAACAGCCGCTTTCTCGACCTCACCTTCAAGCTCCCCGAAGAGCTGCGCCAGCACGAGACCGCCCTGCGCGAACTGCTGACCGGCCGCCTCAAGCGCGGCAAGGTCGAGCTGCGCGCGGCCATCGAAACCAATGCCCAGGGCGGCGTGGCGGAACCTTCCGTCAAGCTGCTGCAACGGCTCAACGGCGTGCAGGACGGCATCAAGGCCTGGCTGCCCGGCGCGCGCGAACTCAGCGTGGCCGACGTACTGCGGCTGGCCGGCAGCGACAGCGCGCCGCGCGGCGACTGGGGCGCCGACCTGCTCGAGGTGGGCGCGAAGGCGCTCGAGGCACTGGTGTCGGCCCGCCAGCGCGAAGGCGCGCGGCTGGCCAAGATGCTCGAGGCGCACCTGGGACAGCTGCGCGAACTGGTCGCGCAGGCCGGCCCGCTGGTGCCGCAGCTGGTCGAACAGCAGCGCACCCGTTTCCTCGAGCGCTGGCAGGAGGCCATGGGCCTGGGCGCCAACGGCGGCGGCACGCTGCCCGAGGCGGCGCAGGACCGCGCACTGACCGAGGCGACCGCGTTCGCGATCCGCATCGACGTGGCCGAGGAGCTGACGCGGCTGAACTCGCACCTCGACGAGATCGAGCGGCTGCTCAAGAAGGGCGGCGAGATCGGCAAGCGGCTCGACTTCCTGATCCAGGAGCTGCATCGCGAAGCCAACACGCTGGGCTCCAAGTCGGCGGCGCTGGAACTCACGCGCATCGGCGTGGACATGAAGGTGCTGATCGAGCAGATGCGCGAGCAGGTCCAGAACATCGAGTGAGCGAGCGAGTGAAGGAAAGCATGGACTATCCCGGCAACATCTTCGTGGTTGCGGCACCAAGCGGGGCCGGCAAGTCGAGCCTTGTGAAGGCCCTGATGGAGCTCGACTCGGCGGTGCAGCCCTCCGTGTCGCACACGACGCGCTCGCCGCGCGGGCAGGAAAAGCACGGCCGCGAATACTTCTTCGCCTCGACCTCGGAATTCGACGCCATGGTGGCCTCGGACGCCTTCGTCGAATGGGCCCACGTGCACGGGCAGCGCTACGGCACCTCCAAGAAGGCGATCGAGGAACGGATCGCCCAGGGCGCCGACGTGATCCTCGAGATCGACTTCCAGGGTGCCCTGCAGATCCGCAAGGCCTTCGCGAACGCGGTGATGATCTTCATCCTGCCGCCGAGCTGGGAAGAGCTGCGCTCGCGGCTGGAACGCCGGGGCGAGGACAGCGCCGCGGTCATCGAACTGCGGCTGCAGAACGCCGCCGAAGAGATGGCCCAGGCCGGGAAATTCGATTTCGTTATAATCAACGAGTTATTTGAGCGCGCACTGTTCGATCTCAAGGCGATCGTCCACGCTCAGCGGCTCCGGTATTCCGCGCAGCGACGCGCGCGTGCCGACACTTTCGCCGCCTTGAACATCCCCTGATTCCACGCTCACCGACCGAAAGATTCCATCATGGCCCGCATCACCGTCGAAGACTGCCTGCAGCAGATCCCCAACCGCTTCCAGCTCGTGCTCGCCGCGACCTACCGCGCGCGCATGCTGAGCCAGGGCCATGCCCCGAAGATCGAAAGCAAGAACAAGCCGGCCGTGACCGCGCTGCGCGAGATCGCCGAAGGCAAGATCGGCCTGGAAATGCTCAAGAAGGTTCCCGGCTGATCGCTGACGCAGGCTTGCAACGGAAAAGCACCGCGACGCGGTGCTTTTTTTACGCCTGATCACGTCCACACAGCGGTCACGCTAAAGTGATAGCCATGAGCGCGGTCGCAAAATCTCAGTCCCATGCCCCTGCGGGCACGCCGAAGCCGAGCCCGGCGGCGCTGAATGCGGCCGCCGCCAGCTTCGCGGCCCTGACGGCGCGGCTCGACTACCTGAGCCCCGAAGACACCGAACTGGTCCGCCGCGCCTACCGTTTCGCCGACGAGGCCCACCTGGGCCAGCTGCGCAACAGCGGCGAGCCCTACATCACCCACCCGATCGCCGTGGCGGCGCAATGCGCCGAATGGAAGCTCGACGCGCAGGCCCTGATGGCCGCCCTGCTGCACGACGCCATCGAGGACTGCGGCGTCACCAAGCCCGAGCTGATCGAGCGCTTCGGTGCGCCGGTGGCCGAACTGGTCGACGGCCTCACCAAGCTCGACAAGCTGCAGTTCAACACGCGCGAAGAGAACCAGGCCGAGTCCTTCCGCAAGATGCTGCTGGCGATGGCGCGCGACGTGCGCGTCATCCTGGTCAAGCTGGCCGACCGCACCCACAACATGCGCACGCTGGCCGACGCGCCGCGCGAGAAATGGGCCCGGATCTCGCGCGAAACGCTCGACATCTACGCCCCCATCGCGCACCGGCTCGGCCTCAACCAGACGTACCGCGAGTTACAGGAACTGTCGTTCCGGCACCTCAAACCGTGGCGCTATGCCACGCTGGCCAAGGCCGTGGCCAAGGCGCGCGGCCGCCGGCGCGACCTGATCCAGAAGGTGCAGCGCGAGGTCGAGACCGCCTTCGCCGCCGCCCACATGACGCTGCGGATCGCGGGGCGCGAGAAGACGCTCTATTCGATCTACCGCAAGATGGAGGAAAAGCACCTGAGCTTCGCCCAGGTGACCGACATCTACGGCTTCCGGCTGATCGTGCCGAACGTGATCGCCTGCTACACCGGCCTGGGCATCCTGCACCAGATGTACAAGCCGCTGCCGGGCAAGTTCAAGGACCACATCGCGATCGCCAAGCTCAACGGCTACCAGTCGCTGCACACCACGCTGGTGGGCCCGGCGGGCGTCAGCGTCGAATTCCAGCTGCGCACCGACGCCATGCACGTGGTGGCCGAATCGGGCGTGGCGGCGCACTGGCTCTACAAGGCCGCGGACCCGAGCACGGCCAGCAACGACCGCCTGGGCACCAAGTGGCTGCAGTCGCTGCTCGACATCCAGGACGAGACGCGCGATGCCGCGGAGTTCTGGGACCACGTCAAGGTCGACCTGTTCCCCGACGCGGTCTACGTCTTCACGCCCAAGAGCCAGATCATGGCGCTGCCGCGCGGCGCGACGGTGGTCGACTTCGCCTACGCGATCCACAGCAACATCGGCGACCACACCTCGGCCGCGCGCATCAACGGCGACCAGGTGCCGCTGCGCACCGAGCTCAAGAACGGCGACGTGGTCGAGGTGATCACCGCGCCGGTCTCCACGCCCAACCCGGCCTGGCTCGGCTTCGTGCGGACCGGCCGTGCGCGCTCGAAGATCCGCCACTACCTCAAGACCCTGGCCCACGCCGAATCCGAAGGCCTGGGCGAGAAGCTGCTGGCGCAGGCCCTGCGCGCCGAAGGCCTGAGCAAGCTGCCCGAGGACGATGCGGAGCACCAGCCGTTGTGGGAAAAGCTGCTGCGCTTCACTGGCAACCGCACGCGCGCCGAACTGCTGACCGACATCGGCCTGGGCAAACGCATCGCAAGCATCGTGGCCAAGCGGTTGATGGCGCTCATGGCCGAGCTCGGCGAGCGCCCCGACGCTCTGCTGCTGAGCCGCGAACGCTTCATCTCGCACGAAACCATCTCTCAGGGCGCCGTCACGCTCGACGGCAGCGAGAACTCCTCGGTGCGCTTCGCGCTGTGCTGCCGCCCGATCCCGGGCGACCCGATCGTGGGCTACCTCGGCCACGGCGAAGGTCTGGTGGTGCACACCGAGGCCTGCGGCGTGGGCCAGCGCCTGCGCCACAAGGACAGCGAACGCTTCTTCGCGGTCGAGTGGGCCGACGAACCGACGCGCGCCTTCGAAACCGGCGTGATCATCACCGTGCGCAACGACAAGGGCGTGCTGGCGCGCGTGGCCGCGACGCTGGCCGATGCCGAAGCCGACATCACCCACGTCGAGATGGCCGACGAGACGCCGCAGGATTCGACCGATCTGCGCTTCGTGATCGCGGTACGCGACCGCTCGCATCTGGACGCGGTGCTGCGCTCGGTGCGCCGGACCACCTCGGTGCTGTCCGCGGCGCGCACCGTTCCCGCGTCCTGAGTCCGCGCCGCGCCTGCGGCACAGCCTCTATGCGGCGCCCGGCCCCGGCGCCGGGTAGACGACCGACAGCAGCTCGACCTCGTGCGTGCCGCCCGGCGTGACGAGCTTGACCACGTCGCCCTCCCGCGCCTTCAGCAGCGCCCGCGCGATCGGCGAGATCCAGCTGACCTGCGACTGCGCGCTGTCGGCCTCGTCGATGCCGAGGATCGTCACGCTGCGCTCGTCGCCGTTCTCGTCCGCGTAGCGCACCGTGGCGCCGAAGAAGACCTGGTCGCTGCCGTGGTGCACCGAGGGATCGGTCACCTCGGCGATCTCGAGGCGCTTGGTGAGGAAGCGAATGCGGCGGTCGATCTCGCGCAGCCGCTTCTTGCCGTAGAGGTAGTCGCCGTTCTCCGAGCGATCGCCATTCTTGGCGGCCCAGTGCACGGCCTCGACCACCTTGGGCCGCTCCTCGTCCATCAGCTGCAGCAGCTCGGTCCGCAGCCGCGCGTAGCCGGCGGGGGTGATGTAGTTCTTGCCGCCCGCGGGCAGCGGCGGCATCGCGCCATCCGCACCGTCGTCGTCCGCGTCGGAATCCGTTTCCTTGGTGAATGCCTTGTTCAAGCGACGCCTCCGGAGATCGAAAGAGAAGCGTGGCGTCCGCCGCGCGGACGAGCCTCGTACCAAAAAGAAAAGGGTCAACTCGTTTCCGAGTTGACCCTTGAAGAGTGGTGCGGCTGGCAGGAATTGAACCCACGACCCCTTGGTTCGTAGCCAAGTACTCTATCCAACTGAGCTACAGCCGCACAGCTTGCTATCATAGCATGTATTTTTGAGGCCTTTTCGATCCGTCGAAACAAATCTCAAAAATACGGGTGGTAGGCCGTGATGGGCTTGAACCATCGACCAACGGATTATGAGTCCGCTGCTCTAACCAACTGAGCTAACGGCCCACGTGGGCTCGATTCTATTCGCGCCGAAAAGGCGCCCTGCTACTTGCGGTGGCTCAGCGCGTTGCTGACCAGCTTGGAAGTGATGTCGACGATCTGGATCATGCGCTCGTAGGGCATGCGCGTCGGGCCGATCACGCCGAGCGTGCCCACGACCTGGCCGTCGACCTCGTAGTTGGCGCTGACGATGGACAGCTCCTCGACCGGCACCACCTGGCTCTCGCCGCCGATGAAGATGCGCACGCCCTCGGCCTTGCTCGACACGTCGAGCAGCCGCATCAGCTGCGCCTTCTGCTCGAAGAGCTCGAAGGCGCGGCGCAGTTGCCCCATGTCGCTCGAGAAGTCGCTGACCGCGAGCAGGTTGCGCTCGCCCGAGATCACGACGTCGTCTTCCTGCGATTCGCTCAGCACGTCCGAGCTGACCTTCACGGCCGCCTGCATCAGCGCCGCGATCTCGCCGCGCAGCGTGTCGACCTCGGACTGCAGCCGGTCGCGCACCTGCTCGATCGTCAGGCCCGCATAGTGGGCGTTGATGTAGTTCGCGGCCTCGACCAGCTGCGACTGCGAGTAGTCGGCCTCCGGAAAGATCACGCGGTTCTGCACGTCGCCTTCGGGCGAGACGATGATCACCAGCAGCCGGCGGTCCGACAGGCGCAGGAACTCGATCTGCTTGAACACCGACGAACGCCGTGGCGCCATCACCACGCCGACGAACTGCGAGAGGTTCGACAGCAGGTGCGCCGCGTTGGCGATCACGCGTTGCGGCTGGTCGGGCGCGAGGCTCGGCGCGGCCAGGTGCTCGCGCTGCGCGGTGAGCATGGTGTCGACGAAAAGCCTGTAGCCGCGCGCCGTGGGCACGCGGCCGGCCGAGGTGTGCGGACTGGCGATCAGTCCGAGCGACTCGAGGTCCGACATCACGTTACGGATGGTCGCGGGCGAGAGGTCCAGGCCCGAGGAACGCGAGAGCGTTCGCGAGCCGACAGGCTGGCCTTCGGCGATGTAGCGCTCGACGAGCGTCTTGAGCAGCAACTTGGCGCGGTCGTCCAGCATTGCAAGATTTTAGTGTTGTAATTTGTAGCCATGACCTCTCCCTTTCGTCACGTCGCGCTGATCGGCAAATACCAGGCTTCCGGAGCCCGGTGCGGCGAGCGCGACAGCGTGATGGAAGGCATCGCGAGTTTTCTCGAATCCCAGGGCTGCAAGGTCTACGTCGAACAGCCGCGCGGCGACGACGAACCGGCCCAGGCCCTGCCCACCGGCGACCGCTACGAAGCCCTCACGGTCGAGCAGATCGGCCAGCAGTGCGACCTCGGCCTGGTGGTCGGCGGCGACGGCACCATGCTCGGCATCGGCCGGCAACTCGCGGCCTTCGGCATCCCGCTGATCGGCATCAACCGGGGCCGGCTCGGCTTCATCACCGACATCCCGCTCGACAACTTCCAGGCCACGCTGATCCCGATGCTGGCCGGCGAATACGAGGAAGACCACCGCAGCCTGATGCATGCGCAGGTGATGCGCGACGGCGCCGTGGTGTTCGATGCGCTCGCGATGAACGACGTGGTGGTCAACCGCGGCGCGACCTCGGGCATGGTCGAGCTGCGGGTATCGGTGGGCAAGCATTTCGTGGCCAACCAGCGCGCCGACGGCCTGATCATCGCGTCGCCCACGGGTTCGACGGCCTATGCGCTGTCGGCCGGCGGGCCGCTGCTGCATCCGGCGGTGCCGGGCTGGGTGCTGGTGCCGATCGCGCCGCACACGCTGTCGAACCGCCCAGTGCTGCTGCCCGATGCCGACGAGATCGTGATCGAGCTCGTGGGCGGGCGCGATGCCAGCGCGAATTTCGACATGCAATCGCTGGCCTCGCTCGCGATCGGCGACCGCGTGGTGGTGCGCCGCTCCGATTTCCGGGTGCGCTTCCTGCACCCGCGCGGCTGGAGCTATTTCGACACCCTGCGCAAGAAACTGCATTGGAACGAAGGAGGTTCCTAAGATGGCGCTCAGACGCATCGCACTGCGCGATTTCGTGATCGTGCGATCCCTGGAGATCGACCTGTCCGACGGCTTCACGGTGCTGACCGGCGAAACTGGCGCGGGCAAATCCATCCTGATCGACGCGCTGCAGCTCGCGCTCGGCAACCGCGCCGATGCGGGCGCGGTGCGCGAAGGCGCCGAGCGGCTCGACGTGAGCGCGGAGTTCGACAACGACCCGGCCTTCGTGGCCTGGCTCGACGAAGGCGGCTTCGAAGCGGGCGATGCCCTGCTGCTGCGCCGCACCGTCGACCTGCAGGGCCGCAGCCGCGGCTGGATCAACGGCAGCCCCGCCACCGCGACGCAGTTGCGCGACATCGGCGACCGGCTGCTCGACATCCATGGCCAGCACGCCTGGCAGAGCCTCACGCGGCCCGACGCAGTGCGCGGCCTGCTCGATGCCTACGCAGGCGTGCGCACCGATGCGCTCGACGCCGCCTGGCAGGGCTGGCGCCAGGCGCTGTCCGCGCTCGAGCGTGCGCGCGGCACGCAGGATTCGCTGCAGCGCGAACGCGAACGGCTGCAGTGGCAGATCTCGGAGGTCGCGAAGCTCGCGCCCGGCGCCGACGAATGGGAAGAACTGTCGGGAAGCCACACGCGCATCTCGAACGCGCAGGCGCTGATCGACGCCGCCCAGGGCGCCAGCCACGCGCTCGAGGACGAGGACAACGGCGCGCTGGCCGCGCTCTCGCGCGCGGTCACGCTGCTGCAGAACTGCGAACACATCGAGCCCGAGTTCCGCGCGCTCGGCGAGGTGCTGTCCTCGAGCATCGCGCAGGCCGCCGACGCCGCGCACTCGCTGCACGGCTACCTGCGCGACGCCGACACCGACCCGCAGCGGCTGGCCGAACTCGACGAACGCATGAGCCTGTGGATGTCGCTGGCGCGCCGCTACAAGCGCCCGCCGGTCGAGCTGCCGGCGCTGCTGGCCGGCTGGCAGGCCGAGCTGCAGGCCCTCGACGCGCAAAGCGACCTCGAAGGCCTGGAACGCGCCGAGCAGACGGCGCAGCAGGCTTACCTGAAGGAGGCCCGTGCGCTCGGCAAGCTGCGCAAGCAGGCCGCGCCCAAGCTGGCCCAGGCGGTCACGCAGGCGATGCAGGGCCTGGGCATGCAGGGCGGCCGCTTCGAGGTCGATCTGCAGCCGCTGGCCCAGCCGGGCAAGGCCGGTCTCGAGGAGATCGCCTTCCTGGTCGCCGGCCACACCGGCAGCACGCCGCGGCCGATCGGCAAGGTGGCCTCGGGCGGCGAACTCTCGCGCATCGCGCTGGCGATCGCGGTCACCACCAGCCAGCTCGGCGCCGCCCAGACGCTGATCTTCGACGAGGTCGATTCGGGCGTCGGCGGCGCGGTCGCCGAGACCGTGGGCCGGCTCATGAAGCAACTGGGCCGCGACCGCCAGGTGCTCGCGGTCACCCACCTGCCCCAGGTGGCGGCCTGCGCCGACCACCACCTCGTGGTCGCCAAGCGGCAAACCGCGGGAACCACCGGCAAGGATGGTCCGCGCACCGAGAGCGGCGTGTCGCTGCTCGACGACGACAGCCGCGCGAACGAGATCGCCCGCATGCTGGGCGGCGAGAAGGTCTCGCAGACCTCGCTCGCCCACGCGCGCGAGATGCTGGGCCACAAGACGCCGGCGGCCACCTCATGAAGGCGGCGCGCCACGACCGCGGGGCTGCGCGATGAGCCTCGACCTGGTGCTCATCACCGGCATGTCGGGCTCCGGCAAGTCGGTTGCGCTGCATGCGCTCGAGGACGCGGGCTACTACTGCGTCGACAACCTGCCGCCCGAGCTGCTCACGCCCTTCATCGCGCTGCAGCACGCGCAGAACGCGCAGCGCGTGGCGATCGCGATGGACGTGCGCAGCGGCGTCTCGCTGCCGATCGTTCCGCAGCAGCTCGAGGCGCTGCGCAACGACGGCGTGTCGCTGCGCTCGCTGTTCCTCGACGCGACCACCGACGCGCTGCTGCGCCGCTATTCGGAAACCCGGCGCCGCCATCCGCTGTCGAGCCAGGAAGGCCGCACCGACGTGCCCGACCAGCAACGCGTGCTGGTGCAGGCCATCGAGCTCGAGCGCGAGCTGCTGGCCGACCTGCGCGAAGGCGCCGACGTGATCGACACCAGCCTGATCCGGCCGGCGCAGCTGCAGAGCTACGTCAAGTCGCTGATCTCGGCGCCGCAGAGCCGCCTGACGCTGGTCTTCGAGTCCTTCGCGTTCAAGCGCGGCGTGCCGCTCGATGCCGATTTCGTGTTCGACGTGCGCATGCTGCCCAACCCGCACTACGTGCCCACGCTGCGGCCGCTGACCGGCCGCGACGCACCGGTGGCCGACTGGCTGCGCGAGCACGACGACGTGGCGCGCATGTACGAGGACATCGAGCAGTTCCTCACGCGCTGGCTCGATGCGCTCGCACGCGACCACCGCAGCTACGTGACGGTGGCGATCGGCTGCACCGGCGGCCAGCACCGCTCGGTGTTCCTGGTCGAGCAGCTGGCGCGCAGCTTCGGCGCGCGCTGGGGCGCGCTCAAGCGGCACCGCGAACTCGACGCGAGCTGAAGAAAAAAGGGCGAGGGGCCGAGAGCCTCAGCCCCCGGTGTTCTCGAGCAGCTTGCGCACTGGCGCGGGCAGCCCCAGGCCCAGCCATTCCGAGGCCTCGACCCAGCGCGCCGCATCGCCCTGCGGCGTTCCGCCATCGATGCGCACCGGATGCAGGTGCAGGTCCTTGTGGGTCAGCACATGCACGAAGGGCGCGAGGTCCTCGCAGCGATCGCGTTCGGCCGCGGGCAGCGCGGCCAGCAGTTCGTCGCGCGAATCGAACACCGGCAGGCAGTGCAGGCCGGCCCAGATGCCCTTGGCGGGCCGCTTCTCGAGCCACACGCGCCCGCTCGCATCGCGCGCCAGGAGCACCCACAGCGACTGCGCCGTGCGCCGCAGCTTGCGCGTCTTGACCGGATAGCGCTCGGGCGAGCCTTCGCGCCGCGCCACGCAGCTGTCGTTGACCGGGCACAGCATGCAGCTCGGCTTGCGCGGCAGGCAGACGGTGGCGCCGAGGTCCATCTGGCCCTGCGTGTAGCTCGCGATCGCCTCGCGGTCGTCGGCCGGCGGCAGCAGCCGCGTCGCATGCTCCCAGAGCAGGCGCTCGCTGGCCGAGGAAGACAGGTCCTCGCCGAAGCCCAGCACCCGCGTCAGCACGCGCTTCACGTTGCCGTCGAGGATGGCGACGCGCTCGCCGAAGCAGAAGGCCGCGACGGCCGCGGCGGTGGAACGGCCGATGCCTGGCAAGGTCGCCAGTTCGGCGGCCGTCTGCGGGAAGCTGCCGCCGAAGCGCGCCATCACCTCCTGCGCGCAGCGGTGCATGTTGCGCGCGCGGCTGTAGTAGCCGAGGCCGCTCCACAAGCCGAAGACCTCGTCCTCGGTGCCTTCGGCCAGCGCCCGCACGTCGGGAAAGCGCTCGAGGAAGCGCGCGAAATAGCCGAGCACGGTCGTGACCTGCGTCTGCTGCAGCATCACCTCCGACAGCCACACGCGGTAGGGATCGCGCGTGTTCTGCCACGGCAGCTCGCTGCGGCCATGGCTGCGCTGCCAGGCGACCACGCGCTCGGCGAAGTGCGCCGGGAGTTTCAAAGCGGCGGGCGCGGCAGCCTCGGGGCTGCGCTTGCGCGTGCGCGCGGCAACGGTCGCCGGCACGCCGTGCTCAGGCCGCGGCACGCAGCTCGCCGGCCGAGGCCGCCGTGGCGGACGGCTTGCCCTGCTGCGCGATCAGCGCGGTGAATTCGCTCAGGCGCTGCTGCAGCCCGGCCAGCGCGCTCTCCTGCGCCGCCAGTTCGAGCAGCCGCTCGTCGAGGCTGCCGGCCGCGTTCTGGATGCGCTCGATCGCCTCGATGCGCTTGCTGAAGTTGCGGCGGCGCTCCTTGAGCTGCGCATCGATCTGCGCGCTGGCGCCCTTGCTCCAGCGCTCGACCTCGGTCATGGCGGCCTCGTTCACCAGCCGCAGCCGGCTCGCGAGCGCGCGCACCAGCTTGTCGCAGAAGTCGGCCTGCGCGAGCTTGAGCATGTTGCCCACGCCCAGGTAGTGGATGTGGCTGCGCTCGATCTGACTGAGCTCCTGCTCGAAGCCGCTGAGGTCGGGCTCGGCCGGCGCCTGCAGGGTGAAGCCCTGCTCGGCATTGAGCTGGCGGAACGTGGCATGCAGCATCGACTGGATCTCGGCCGTGGTCGCCTGCACCTCGCGCAGGTTGTTGCGCAGCGAGTCGAAGGTCTCGCCGTACACCTTGCGCACGTTGAACTTGACGCCGGGGCGCTTGAGCGCGGCCGACAGCCGCACCATGTCGGCCTTGAGCGCCGTGCGGCCCAGCACCGCGTAGACCTCGCGCAGCAGCTTGCCCTGCACCGAGCGCAGCGCCAGGATGCGCGCGTTGCTGCCCTCGAACTCGTTCTGTTCCTGGTCGATGCGCGCGCGCATGTGCCGGATCACCGACACGTTCTTGCCGCGCAGCCCCTGCAGCTCGAGCGCCTGCTCGGCCAGGTCGCGCTGGCGTACCTTGAGGATGCGCTCGGCCTCGGTCCGCAGCGCGGCCATGCCGGCATCGACGGCCAGCCGCAGCATGGTCTCGCGCTTGCCGAGCACGCCCTGGCCCAGCAGGGCCTCGAGCGCGGGCAGGCGGCTGGCCTCGAGCAGCCGCGCATCGCGGTGCACCTTGGCCTGCAGGCCCTTCTGCGCCGACACCGGCAGCACCTGCGCGAGCGGCACGTCGAGGTGCTTGGCGGCGACCTGGCGCTGCTGCTCGATCTGCTGCTCGATCTGCGCGTGGGTGCTCAGCGTGTCCCACAGGGTGTCGATCTTGTTGAGCACCACGAAGCGCGTGTCGCTGCCCTCGTTCTCGGTCACGAGGTGCTCGCGCCAGATCGACAGGTCGGAGCGGGTGACGCCGGTTTCGGCGCCGAGGATGAAGACCACCGCATGCGCCTGCGGGATCAGGCTCACCGTCAGTTCGGGTTCGGCGCCGATCGCGTTGAGGCCCGGGGTGTCGAGGATCACCAGCCCCTGCTCGAGCAGCGGATGCGGCATGTTCAGCACGGCATGGCGCCAGCGCGGGATCTCGACCCGGCCCTCGGCGTCCTGCACCGGGTTGTCGTCGGGCGTTTCCTCGTTCCAGAAGCCCAGCGCGCGCGCCTCGTCCTGCGAGACCCAGCGCACCTCGGCCACCTTGGCCATGGCCTGGGCCAGCCGTTCGGCATCGCCGACGTCGATCGCGATCTCGGTCCAGCGCGCGGGCTGGTCGCGCCAGTAGGCGAGCGAATGCGGTTCGAGGCGGGTTTCGATCGGCAGCAGGCGCAGCTTGGGCGCCAGCATGGCGTCGTAGCCGAGCTCGGTCGGGCACATGGTGGTGCGGCCCGCGCTCGCCGGCATGATGCGCCGCCCGTAGCCGGCGAAGAAGATCGCGTTGATCAGCTCCGACTTGCCGCGCGAGAACTCCGCGACGAAGGCCACCATGACCTTGCTGGTGCGGATCTGCGATTCGAGCCCGCGCAGCCGCTCGGCCACCGCCTGGTCGAGCAGCTCGTTCTCGGTCAGCCAGCGGGACAGCCACTGCAAGCGGTGGGCGAAATTGCTCCGCCACGCACCGTGCTGGTCGAGTTGTTGGTTGAAGGAGCGGCTCAAGGTGGAAATGTAAAAACTTTCTTACAAATATAACATCGCAATCTGAAAACCGGGTGACCGGCGCGCATTGACCTCCGGCCGGACTGCGGCACTGCGACCGTTCATCGAACTACTTCTGGCACACCGGACAGAAATAGGTCGAGCGCTGCCCCTGGCGCAGCAGCCGGATCGGCGTGCCGCAGACCCTGCATGGTTCGCCGGCACGGCCGTAGACCGTGGCCTCGAGCTGGAAGTAGCCGTTCTGGCCGTCGATGGAAAAGTCGCGCAGGGTGCTGCCGCCCTTCTCGACCGCCCGCGCCAGGATCTCCTTGACCGCGGCATGCAGCCGCGCGGCGCGCGGCCGGCTGATGCGCGCGGCCGACAGCGTGGGACGGATGCCGGCCTGGAACAACGCCTCCGAGGCATAGATGTTGCCCACGCCCACCACCACGTCGCCCGCGAGCAGCACCTGCTTGATCGCGGTGCGGCGCTTGCGCAGGCCGGCATGGAAGGCATCGAGGTCGAAGGCCTCGCCCAGCGGCTCCATGCCGAGCCCGCCGAGCAACTTGATCGCCCAGGGCGCGGCCTCGTCGTCGACGTAGACCACGGCGCCGAAGCGGCGCGGATCGTTGAGCCGCAGCGTGCCGCGGTCGGTGACCAGGTCGAAGTGATCGTGCACGCCGGGCTCGGGCAAGGCGGCATCGAAGCGCAGGCTGCCCGACATGCCCAGGTGCAGCAACAGCAGGCCCACGTCGAGATCGATCAGGAGGTATTTGCCGCGCCGGCGCACCTCGCGCACGCGGCGCCCCACGAGCAACTCGGGCGCCACCATCAGCGCCCAGCGCAGCGGCTTGCCGATGCGCACGGCATCGATGCGCGCGCCGGCGATGCGGTCCGCGATTCCGCGCCGCGTGACTTCGACTTCGGGTAGCTCAGGCATGGGGCTCCAACAACTGCAGGACACGAAGCCCCACGCGGTGCTCGTTCAAATGCATGGATTATTATGGTTCGATGATTCCATCGCCCCGCCGACACCGCCTTGCGGCGGCCGCGTCACTCGTGCTCCTGGCCTGCGCCGCCCACGTCCACGCGCAGCCCTCCGACCCCGCCGCGCCGGACAGCCCGGCCCCCATCATCGAACGCAGCGCGCCGCCCAAGCCGGCAACGCCCGCGAGCCCGCAGCCCCCCAAGCCGCCCGCGCGGACGGCGCCCGCAAAGCCCGCTGCCGCGGCCGATCCCGCGCCGCAGCCTTCGGCCCTGAGCGCCGACATGTTCTACGAGATCCTCATGGGCGAGCTCAGCGCGCGCTCGGGCGATCCCGGTTCGGGCTACCAGTACGTGCTCGATGCGGCGCGCAGGCTGCGCGACGGCAAGCTGTTCCAGCGCGCGATCGAGATCGCGCTGCAGTCGCGCTCGGGCGATGCGGCCCTCGCCGCGGCACGCGCCTGGCAGGACACGGTGCCCAACTCGCGCGACGCGCGCCGTTTCGAGCTGCAGATCCTGATCCTGCTCAACCGCATCGGCGACACGACCGAACTGCTGCGCGCCGAGATCGCGGCCAGCCCGCAGGTCGAGCGGCCGCTGCTGATGGCGGTGATCGCGCGCAACTACTCGCGCGCCACCGACAAGAAGCTCGCCGCCTCGGTGGTCGAGCAGGCGCTGGTCGACGAATTCAAGAATCCCGCGACGGCGGGCATGGCCTGGGCCACGGTGGGCCGGCTGCGCCTCAACGCCGGCGACAACTCGGGTGCGCTCGAGGCCGCGCGCAAGGGCCAGCAGGCCGACCCGGCCTCCGATGCGCCCCCGGCGCTCGCGCTCGAACTCATCGATCCGGGCCAGCCGCTGGCCGAACCGATCGTCACGCGCTACCTGGCCGGCAACCCGAAGGCTTCGCCCGAGCTGCGCGTGGCCTATTCGCGCGTGCTGGTCGAGAACCGCCGCTACGCCGAGGCCTCGAGCCAGTTGCAATCGCTGACCGTCGCGCGCCCCGAGCTCGCCGAACCCTGGCTGCTGCTCGGCAGCCTGCAGGCCCAGGCACGCCAGGACGCCGCGGCCGAGACCTCGCTCAAGCGCTACCTCGAGCTGGCCAGCAGCCAGCCGGCCGCCGCCGCGCAGGCCGAGGCCGGGGACCGCAACCGCGGCGTAACGCAGGCCTACCTGCTGCTGTCGCAACTGGCCGAGCGGCGCAAGGACTTCACCGGCGCCGAGCGCTGGCTCGCGCGCATCGACAACACAGACGACCTGGTGATCGCGCAGACGCGCCGCGCCGGCCTGCTGGCGCGCCAGGGCAAGCTGCCGCAGGCGCGCGAGCTCGTGCGCGGCCTGCCCGAGCGCACGCCCGAGGACAAGAAGCAGAAGTTCCTGGCCGAGGTGCAGCTGCTGCGCGACGCCAAGCAGTTCCAGGCCGCCTACGACATGCTGGCCCAGGCCTCGGCCGCCGCGCCCGACGACACCGACCTCGTCTACGACCAGGCCATGATGGCCGAGAAGCTCGACCGCCTCGACGAGATGGAGCGGCTGCTGCGCCGGCTGATGCAGCTCAAGCCCGAGAACCAGAACGCCTACAACGCGCTCGGCTACTCGTTCGCCGATCGCAAGATCCGGCTCGAGGAAGCCCGCACGCTGATCCAGAAGGCCGTGCAGCTCGCGCCGGAAGACCCGTTCATCGCCGACAGCCTGGGCTGGGTCGAGTTCAGGCTCGGCAACACGGCCGAGGCCATCCGCATCCTCGAGGCCGCCTACAAGACGCGCCCCGACCCGGAGATCGGCGCCCACTTCGGCGAAGTGCTGTGGTCCATCGGCCAGAAGGACCGCGCAGTCACGATCTGGAAGGAAGCGTTGCTGAGCGACGCCGACAACGAAACCCTGCAGGAAACGCTCAAGCGCCTGCGGGTCAAGCCCTGAGATGGCGGCGCTCGTGGCCTCCGGCGGCGCGCGGCCCGATGGCGGCCGGCGGCTGCTGCTGACGGCAATCGCTACTTTTTCCATAGCGGGATGCGCGCAGCTCACGGGTGGCTCGAAGGCCTCCGTGCCGCGCGCGACGAATGCCTGGAGCGGCCGCATGTCGCTGCGCGTGGACAGCGAACCGGTGCAGACCTTCTCGGCGCTGTTCGAGCTGCGCGGCTCGCCCGAGACCGGCGAGCTCTCGCTCACCACGCCGATCGGCAGCACGCTGGCCCAGTTGCACTGGTCGCCCGGCGAAGCCCTGCTCAAGAACGGCAGCGACACGCGGCGCTATGCCTCGCTCGACGCGCTGATCGAGGCTGCCACCGGCGCCGCGATCCCGGTCGCCGCGCTGTTCGGCTGGCTCGAGGGCCGCAACGATCCCGTGCCCGGCTGGCGAGCCGACCTCGGCCAGCTCGCGAGCGGCCGGCTGCAGGCGCTGCGCGAGACACCGGCGCCGCGGGCCGACCTGCGCATCGTGTTCGAGCGCATGCCGGCGTCATGAAGGCGATCTACGACCTTCCCGCGCCGGCCAAGCTCAACCTCTTCCTCCACGTCACCGGCCGGCGCGACGACGGCTACCACCTGCTGCAGTCGGTCTTCATGTTGATCGACTGGTGCGACACGCTCCACGTCGAACTGCGCGGCGACGGCCAGCTGAGCCGCGAGGACCTGACCGTGCCGTTGCCGGCCGACGACCTCGTGCTGCGCGCCGCGCGCGCGCTGCAGGCCCACGCGGCGCCGGGCCAGGGCGCGCACATCGGCGTCGCGAAACACGTGCCCTCGCAGGCCGGCATGGGCGGCGGCTCTTCCGATGCCGCGACCTGCCTGCTGGCGCTCAACCGGCTCTGGAACCTGCGACTGCCGCTCGCGGAGCTCTCGCGCATCGGCCTGTCGCTGGGCGCCGACGTGCCTTTCTTCCTCTCGGGCCACAACGCCTGGGTCGAAGGCATCGGCGAAAAAATCCGCCCGATCGAACTGCCGTCGGCACGCTTCGTTGTGGTCAAACCACCCGAAGGACTCGATACCCGTTTAATTTTTTCTGCGGATGATCTGCAACGGGCAAGTCCTGTTGCTATAATCACGGGCTTTGCTGCAGTACGCGAACAGCACGCAGATCAAAACCTCTTGAGCCTCGGCGAGGAAGTTTTCGATTTCGGCCACAACGACCTGCAGCCGGTTGCCCAACGGCTCTGTCCCGCGATCACCGACGCCATCGATTGGCTCGGCGCCCAGGGATTCGATGCCAGGATGACCGGCTCCGGAAGTTCGGTGTTCGCCAGAATGCAGCAGGAACCGCAGAACGCGGAACTGCTTTCGGGCCCCACGGGCTGGCAGGTTCGCCAATGCGACAATCTGGCCGCTCATCCACTTCGAGGTTGGGCAGCCTGAAAAACTGATCGGAGCGCCCAGGCGTTTCGATGCGACATATATCGGTAGGCGGTGCAAACCGTCGACCTGTGTAGGGGAGTCGCCAAGCTGGTTAAGGCACTGGATTTTGATTCCAGCATGCAAAGGTTCGAATCCTTTCTCCCCTGCCAAACCTTTCAGACACTACGGCCCGCGGGCCGTAGTTTCTTTTTGAAGCCGCGGTCCCTGGACCCGGCACTTCGTTTGCGGCCGACCCGCTGCAATAATCGGCGGCCCCAGGGTCGCCAAGACTCGTAACTCTTTGGCGGCTTTCCCAAGCCAAATCGCTCAGCCGGGACGCGCTCATGCAGGCTCACCATCCTGATTTCATGGTTTTCACCGGCAATGCCAATCCGGGCCTTGCTGCAGAAATCGCGAGCAACCTGGGCACCACCCTCGGTGCCGCCCGCGTCGGTCGCTTCTCCGACGGTGAAGTCACCGTCGAGATCAACCAGAACGTGCGGGCACGCGATGTGTTCGTGGTGCAGTCCACCTGCGCCCCGACCAACGAGAACCTGATGGAACTGCTGATCATGGTCGACGCGCTCAAGCGCGCTTCGGCCGAACGCATCAGCGCCGTGATTCCCTATTTCGGCTATGCCCGCCAGGACCGCCGCCCGCGCTCGAGCCGCGTGCCGATCTCGGCCAAGGTCGTGGCCAACCTGCTGGAAACCGTGGGCGTCGAGCGCGTGCTCACGATGGACCTGCACGCCGACCAGATCCAGGGCTTCTTCGACATCCCGGTCGACAACATCTACGCCTCGCCGGTGCTGCTGGGCGACCTGCGCGCCAAGAACTACGAAGACCTGATCGTGGTCTCGCCCGACGTCGGCGGCGTGGTCCGTGCCCGCGCGCTGGCCAAGCAACTGAACTGCGACCTCGCCATCATCGACAAGCGCCGCCCCAAGGCCAACGTCAGCGAAGTCATGAACGTGATCGGCGAGATCGACGGCCGCAACTGCGTGATCATGGACGACATGATCGACACCGCCGGCACGCTGGTCAAAGCGGCCGAAGTGCTGAAGGAACGCGGCGCCAAGAGCGTCTACGCCTACTGCACGCACCCGATCTTCTCGGGCCCCGCGATCGAGCGCCTCAGCAAGGGCACGGCCCTCGACGAAGTGGTCGTGACCAACACCATTCCCCTTTCCGACAGCGCCAACGGCTGCGGAAAGATCCGCCAGCTCTCCGTGGCACCGCTGATCGCCGAGACGATCCAGCGCATTGCCAAGGGCGAGTCGGTGATGAGTTTGTTCTCGGACCAGGACAATCTCTTCTGAGATTGCGCTCCTGCCGTTCGGGCAAAAAGCCGGCTTCCCTGATCGGGAAGTCATTTTGAAACCGGCGCCGCACTGGTCGCGGTCGGCGCTCAAGAAGCGAAATGGCCGTCGTGCCTTCGCTCCAAGGAGTTAACTATGAAATTCGTCGCTTTCGAGCGCGCCAAGCAGGGCACGGGTGCGAGCCGCCGTCTCCGCATCTCGGGCAAGACGCCCGGCATCGTCTACGGTGGCGAAGGCCAGCCGCAACTGATCGAGCTCGATCACAACGCGCTGTGGCACGCCCTCAAGAAGGAAGCCTTCCACGCCTCCGTCCTCGAGATGGAACTCGGCGGCAGCGTGAGCAAGGTGCTGCTGCGCGATGTGCAATACCACCCGTTTCGCCAGCTGGTCCAGCACATCGACTTCCAACGCGTTGATGCCAAGACCCGCCTGCACATGAAGGTGCCGCTGCACTTCAAGGGCGAGGAAGAGTCCGATGCCGTCAAGCTCGACCACAACCTCGTGAACCACGTGCTGACCGAACTCGAAGTGAGCTGCCTGCCCAGCGACCTGCCCGAGTTCATCGAAGTCGACCTCTCGACGCTGAAGAAGAACGCCACGCTGCACGTCAACGACATCAAGCTGCCCAAGGGCGTGAAGTTCGTGAGCCACGGCAAGACCAACCCGGTCGTGGTCTCGGCCGTGCCGCCGCTGGTCGCCGAAGAGCCGGCACCCGCTGCCGAAGGCGCTGCCGAAGCTGCACCCGCAGCGGCTCCCGCCAAGAAGACCGGCAAGAAGTAATTCTTCTCGGCTTCGCGCTGCAAACCAAAGGCCCGCCTCGCGCGGGCCTTTTGCATTGCGCGACCGCCCGATAATCCCGCCCCATGATCAAACTGTTCGTCGGCCTCGGCAATCCCGGGCCTGAATACGAAGCCACGCGACACAACGCCGGCTTCTGGTGGATCGACGCCCTTGCGCGCGACTGGAAGCTCAACCTCGTGCCCGAGCGCAGCTACCACGGCCTCGCGGCGCGCGCGAACATCGGCGGCCAGAGCATCTGGCTGCTCGAGCCGCAGACCTTCATGAACCTCTCGGGCAAGTCGGTCGCGGCGCTCGCGCGCTTCTTCAAGATCGCGCCCGAAGAAATCCTCGTGGCGCACGACGAGCTCGACGTGGTGCCCGGCCAGGCCAAGCTCAAGTTCGGCGGCAGCCATGCGGGCCACAACGGCCTGCGCGACATCCATGCGCAGCTCGGCACCGGCGACTACTGGCGGCTGCGCCTGGGCATCGGTCATCCCGGCGTGAAGTCGGAGGTGATCAACTGGGTGCTCAAGAAGCCGCTGAAGGAACAGCGCGACGCGATCGACGACGCGATCGTGCGCAGCCTGCATGCCCTGCCCGCGCTGCTCGCGGGCGAAATGGAAAAGGCCACGGCCACCATCCACACGAGCAAACCGCCCCGGCCCAAACCGCCGCGGCGCGAGCCTGGCGACGGCAGCGCGCCCGCCGCACCCTAGCCAGCGTTCATCGCGGGAAGCGCCGACAGAGCGCGAAGCAAGAGGGAGAGAAGAACGATGTCGACAACGAGGGAGAGAAGAAGAAGCACGCACGGCATGCGCCGGACCATCGTCGCGAGCGCGATGGTCATCGGTGCCTGTGCGCTGACGAGCGCATTCGCTCAGCAGCCGGGCACGTCGACCTGGCGCTGCGGCAACAGCTACAGCGACCGCCCCTGCGCAGGCGGGACGACGGTGAAGGTGGACGACGCGCGCAGCGACGACGACCGCCAGGCCGCCGACGAGGCCACGCGGCGCAATGCGAAGCTGGCCGACCGGCTCGAGCGCACGCGGCTGTCCGAGGAGAAGCAGGCGCATCAGCGCGACCAGCGCGCCGCGCAGGATGCCCAGCGCGCTGCCCTCGCGCAACGCAGGCTCGAAGCCCAGGAGCGCCTGGAGAAGGCCAGGGCCACGAAGCTCGCGGCCGAGCCGCGCAAGGCCACGGCCAGCTACGGGGAGAGACCGGGATCGAAGCCCGGGGAGGAAGGCGGCGCGAAGAAGAAGCGCCGCAAGCCCGCGGCCTCAGACGCCAGCTGAGGGTAGGGACGGAGGCTGCGGCAGCGCGGCCTTCGTTGCCGTGAGACGCTGGTACTTCTGCAGCAGCGTCTCGCGGCTTTCCACGTGGTCCGGATGGATCGGGATGCAGGCCACGGGGCAGATCTGCACGCATTGCGGCTCATCGAAGTGGCCCACGCATTCGGTGCACTTGTGCGGATCGATCTCGTAGATCGCCTCGCCCATGTAGATCGCATCGTTCGGGCACTCCGGCTCGCAGACATCGCAGTTGATGCATTCGTCGGTGATCATGAGGGCCATGCCGCGATTATCCCAGGCGGCGGAGTCCCCGGCGGCAACGTGGGAGAGCGATCCCTTCGGGGATCCGGTGCTACGGCACGCTTGTTGCAGTTGTCGGGTTATGCTGCGCCCCGCCCCATGAGCCTCTTTCTTCTCAAGCGTCTTGCCACGCTGATCGGCACGCTGATCGGCGCCTCCATCATCGTCTTCCTGGTCCTGGAGATCCTGCCCGGCAACGCCGCGCAGATGCTCATGGGCCCGGACGCCGCCCCCGAAGCCGTCGCCGCCCTGGCCACCAAGCTCGGCCTCGACCAACCCGCCTGGACCCGCTACTGGCACTGGATCGCGGGTCTCCTCACCGGC